>Ga0208180_1000107_pt1 | contig 83802 bp, 64 predicted proteins | sample MalvireepMed_s16_FD_184241 | JGI IMG/M metagenome (GOLD analysis project Ga0208180, IMG submission 184241) | Marine viral communities from the Global Malaspina Expedition - Malaspina viral metaG DeepMed_s16 (SPAdes) (version 2) | ecosystem: Environmental > Aquatic > Marine > Oceanic | place...
AAGATTGGCTTTTGTTTCCTGCAATTGGTTGAGTTTTGCATTTAAGCGTAAGCGTAATTCTTGTATAAGTGCTTTCTTTTGCATCTAATTTTTTAGTTTTTAAGGCGGGCGAAATTAGTCTAAAACGATAAACAAAACGCATTATTTTTTCAAGGTACATCAAAATAAATTCTTGCCAATTTAATCAATTAACTCCTCAATATTTTTAGAATTCATAAAAGTGACCTGCTTAGGTTAGTGTATGAGAGTTGCCCCGGAGTTATTTCTTAACTTATGAGCATCAAGTCTAAACTAACACAAGGAATTATTTATGAAAAAACATTACGTTTTGTTATTGCTTTGCACGTGGTCGTACACAGCAATGGCGCAAACTATTCAAGGGTTTACTCCTCAAAGTGCACAGGAGCAGTTGGCTTTAGAAGCGCAATTTGATGCTAAGCTGAAAAAAGAAAATCTTGACGAATGGATGCAGTTTATGGCTGCAGAACCTCACTATGTAGGTACCGAATACGGTAAAAAGAATGCCGAATGGATGAAAGAACAGTTTGAATCCTGGGGATACGATGCTGAGATTGAAGAATATCAGGTATTGTTTCCGTATCCTAAGCTTCGACTTTTAGAGCTTACGGCTCCCACCACATTTAAAGCTGCGTTAGCACCAGAACCTATTGCCGAAGATAAATACACCCAGCAGGGAGAAGCCCTATTGCCCAGTTACAATGCCTTTTCTACAGATGGTGATGTGACTGCAGAGCTGGTATTTGTGAACTATGGCGTCCCTAAGGATTATGAAGAACTAGAAAAATTGGGAATTGATGTAAAGGGGAAGATAGTCATTGCTAAATATTACGGTTCGTGGCGCGGTATCAAACCAAAGCTCGCCGCCGAAAAAGGAGCGATAGGTTGTATCATTTATTCTGACCCCGCAGATGATGGTTATGTGCAAGGAGATGTGTATCCCGAAGGTGCTTTTAAGCCCGAAACCGGCGTACAACGCGGGAGTGTGATGGATATGCCCTTATACCCGGGAGATGTGTTAACACCGGGTTATGGAGCGACCAAAAATGCCAAGCGTCTCGACCGTAAAGATGCTCCTACCATTACCAAAATCCCGGTATTGCCTATTTCGTATGCCGATGCAAAACCCTTTCTGGAAGCCTTAGAAGGTCCGGTTGCGCCCGCTTCTTGGCGAGGAGGTTTACCGGTGACGTATCATATAGGTCCGGGACCGGCAAAAGTGCATTTAAAATTAGCGTTTGACTGGCAGTTGCAGCCGGCGTATAATGTTATTGCAAAACTTAAAGGAGCTACGTATCCAGACGAGTGGGTGATGCGTGGGAATCATCACGATGCCTGGGTTCATGGTGCCTCAGATCCTGTAAGCGGAATGGTCGCCTTGATGGAAGAAGCTCGTGCCGTAGGAGAATTGGCAAAAGCAGGAAAGAAGCCAAAACGTACGATCGTGTATTGTGCGTGGGATGCCGAAGAACCCGGCTTGATCGGTTCTACCGAATGGGTAGAAGATCATCAGGACCTACTTAAAGAAAAAGCTGTGGTATATATCAATACCGATGGGAATGGTCGCGGATTTTTAGGAGTGGGCGGCTCGCATACGCTGGAGACGATGGTTCAGGAAATCGCCAGCGATATCGAGGATCCGCAAACGGGAGTTTCACTTGTAGAACGTCGCGCTGCGGCCGCTAAAGTTTCTGGACGGGACAGTTCTTTTGGACTTTCGGCCTTAGGCTCAGGATCAGATTATACACCGTTTATTCAGCATACCGGGATCCCTTCCCTAAACCTTGGTTTTGGTGGTGAAAGTTCGGGTGGAGAATACCATACGATTTTTGATAGTTACACGCATTATACGCGCTTTAAAGATCCCGGTTTTGAATACGGAGTGACTTTAGCAAAAACTGCCGGACATATAACCTTACGCATGGCAAACGCCGATATTTTACCTTTTGAATTGAACGCGTGGTATAAAACGGTTTCAGAATATATGGATGAAGTTATTGAAACTACCAATTCCATGCGAAAGCAAGCTGAAAAGCAACAGCAACTGGTTGCAGAAAAAGCCTATGTGCTCGCCGCAGATCCTAAAGATAATTTGAAGGCTCCCACAGCAGAAAGCGATGTGCCTTACCTTGACTTCTCACCCCTGCAAAACGCTTTAGCTTCAGTAAAAGCAAGTGTTCAGGGATTTTCAAAAACCGATTTTACCAGCTTAAGTGCATCAAAACAGGAAATGGTAAACGCGAAGCTGAAAGATCTTGAAAAAGCTTTATTGAGCGACAGCGGATTGCCTAGACGTCCTTGGTTCAAACATCAAATTTACGCTCCGGGATTCTATACAGGTTATGGTGTCAAAACCTTACCCGGCGTGCGTGAAGCGATAGAACAAAAGAATTTTGAAGAGGCTCAAGAGCAAATTGAAAAGTTGGCAAAGACCTTTATTACTTTTAAGAGTAAACTTGACGAACTCGTAAAAATGGGATAAAAGGCTTCAAATAAACTAGTAATGGACCTCAGCTTTTAGCTGGGGTCTTTTATTACCTTAGTGTTAGAGAAACGATCGTGAAAGCCGTTTTTAGTAATTAAAAAAGAAATACGATCAAAAGGAATTAACCTGCATAGCGTACGCAAAGCAATAGTGCCTGCTCCCGGCTTTTTTCCATCTTTGGTCACTACCCTGGTGTTCGTGACATATTTACCAGCGGTTTTCTGAAAGAAGTATTCGGCAAGACCGTGATATAGCAAGAAGATAAGAATCACCATACCGTAACCAATGAATAGGAGAAAATCACTATTTGAGGTCACAAAAAATGAATCTAGTGATAAGCTACCTATGAGTACCAACAATACAAATACGATAAAGTCGATTAAAAAATTCACAAACCGCATCCATGTTGTGGTGACGTAATCCTGAATTTCCTGAACCGCGGTATTTTCTTGCGCTACTTTTTTAACCAAATGCGCCATACGCATTTTGTCAATTCCGCGGCGTTCGATTTCGGCTTCAGCAGCTTTTACGGTATGCGGTTCATAGTGATGCACCTGAACCGTAATGATTTTTACCAGCTCTTCATCAGAACTTTGTTTAAGATTGATTTGCGGGGTTTGATCTGAACTCATTTAATTGCTTAAAAAGGTCTTCAAAGGTGCAATAAATTTTTCAAAACGCTCAATGTGCGGCAGGTGACCGGTGTTGGAAATTTCAACCAATTGACTGTTAGGGATTTTCTGTTGTGTAGCTTTCCCTAATTTGTCATACAGCCCCATCGTTTTGCGCACTTCGTCACTTACCAGATTCTTGCCTAGCGCAGTACGATCTCGAGTACCGATGATGAGTAAGGTGGGAACACTTACTTTCTCAAACTCATAGACGACCGGTTGGGTAAACACCATTTCGTAGGTAAGCGCTGCATTCCAAGCGATGGTTTCATAATCAGAATTAAGCGTCCAGCCTGCTAACAGATTTACCCACTCATCATAAGAAGGATCCCAATTCCCGTCGTAATAACTTTCTAGTTGATAGTTTTTTATTGAAGAATAACTCTTTTTCAATTCGTTTTTATACCACCATTCAACCGGTTTGTAAGGTACTTTCAACTTCCAATCTTCGAGACCAATAGGATTTTCTAAGATCAGTTTTTCGGTAGTTTCAGGGAACATCAAAGCAAATCGGGTGGCGAGCATTCCGCCCATCGAATGTCCTAAGACTGCAGTTTTTTCAACACCAATACTGTCTAAAACAGCCTTAGTGTTCAACGCCAATTGCTGAAACGTATATTGAAAATAATCGGGCTTAGCCGATTTTCCAAATCCTATTTGATCGGGAACGATCACACGAAAACCTTCTGCGGTCAAGGCTTCAATTGTGGTGCTCCAATACGCACCGTTAAAGTTTTTACCGTGTAACAGCATGATGTTTTTCCCGTTGTAGTTCTTCGGTTTGACATCCATAAAAGCCATTTCGAGCGTTTGGTTTTGAGCGTGTACCTCAATAGTAGTCACTTCATAAGGATACTCATAATTTGCCAGTTGAAGGTCTAGGAGTTCTAACTGATCTTCTTGAGCTTGAAGAAAAAACATACCGAAACAACAAAGGAGGGAAAGCATCAATTCTTTCAAAATAGCGTATTTAAAGGTTATATTCAAGATTACTAAATCTGCTACCAGCACTCAACTCTTTAATAAATCTTTAAACTATAACGGGAGAGTTTTTATCTATCAGATTAAATCTAAATTTGTGATCTATGAAACAAGCCAGCATAAGTCGACGCAGTTCTCTCAAACTTTTTGCCCTTAGCGGAACCACAGTACTCGCTATGCCAAGCGTACTTTGGAGTGCTAAGAACGTTGTAAAACCCTTGCGTTTTGGGATCATTACAGATTCGCATTATGCAGATCGTGAACCGGCAGGAACGCGTTTTTACCGCGATGCTTTACCAAAAATGAAAGAAGCAATTGAAGCTTTAAATGAAGGACAACTGGATTTTTTAATTCATTTGGGAGATTTTAAAGATCAAGGGGCAGAAGCAAATCAGCAAGAGACTTTAAAGTATTTGCAGGAAATCGAGACTGTTTTTCAAACTTATAATGGTGATGGCTATCACGCATTGGGGAATCACGATGTAGACAGCATACGTAAAACCGACTTCTTAAATACTATCAAAAATACAGGACAGAAGCAGGCCAAAAGTTATTATTCATTTGAAACTTCAGCGTTTGTTTGTGTTGTGCTGGATGCAAATTATGATGCAGAAGGAACTGATCATTTTTATGCTGAAGGTGCCGACTGGGAAGACGCAAACATACCGCAGGAAGAGTTACGTTGGTTTAAGCAGACTTTGAGCCAAGCGCAAAAGCCTGTTTTAGTTTTTTGTCATCATCCGCTTTATCCCTTTTATAAAGAAGGTTCAAAGTTTCATGTTACCAATCATCAAGAAGTGCAGGAGGTTATGGAAGCTTCTCAAAAAGTGGTCGCATGTTTTCACGGACACGTACACAAGGAAGAGTTCAAAACGATAAAGGGAATTCACTACATCACCCAATTGGGAATGGTAGACTATGAGGGACTCGAGAACAATAGCTTTAGTATCGTAGAACTCGACGAAGCTCATTTAAAAATACAAGGCTTTAAACGGGCGTCAGATTATAAAACGCCGCTTAAATAGCGATGGTCGTAGTGTTGTAAATTTCTTTAAGCACAAAATAGCTTTCCAAAACGCCAATATTTTGAATTTTTGAGAGTTTGGTACGCACAAACTCGTGATATTCCTCTAGACTTTCTAAGTGGATTTTTAAGAAGAAATCTACTTTACCTGCCATATGATAACATTCTTGAACTTCTACCAACTCTTTGATCTGACGCTCAAAAGTGTCAATAAATCCTTCATTGTGATAGCGCAGCGAGACCATACAGATCGCGGTCACAGGTCTATTGAGCATTTTCTTGTCAAGCAAGGCTACATAGTTTTTAATATAGCCTTTTTGTTCTAAGCGTCGTACACGCTCATATACCGGAGAAGCTGTAAGGTGCAATTGCTCTGCAATTTCTTTGGTAGTCTTTTTAGCATTCTCTTGTAGAATTCTTAAAATTTTCAGGTCGGTTTCATCAAGTTTTTCGGTCATGACAGATAAAATTACTGAACGAATAATAATATATAGATCGTATCAGATAAAAATAGGTTTAAAGTTTGTTTCAACAGAATAAAACACTTAGTTTTTTCTATTTAACAGATAATTAAAAGGTTGTTTCTGTCTGTTTTCTAATTTTATATTGAAAAATTGATAGGATATGAGCACACCTAAAATATTGATTACCGGAGCTTTTGGTCAGCTGGGAACAGCTTTAACTGAAGCTTTAATATACAAATACGGAAGCGAAGCCGTTGTTGCAACCGATCTAAATATTCGGGACGAATTCAATTGCGAGACCTTAACGCTCGATGCGACTAATCTTGAAGCCATGGATAAGGTGGTACGCAATCATCATATTACTCAAATTTACCATTTGGCAGCGGTACTTTCAGCGAAGGGAGAACAGCAACCTTTAAAAACTTGGGATTTAAACAATACCACATTTTTTAATGTTTTAGAGGCTGCACGTTTGAATGACGTTCAGAAAGTATTTTTCCCAAGTTCGATTGCTGTTTTTGGTCCAGATGCTAGACAGGAACACGTAGCTCAGGATTTTGGTCTCAATCCGACTACCGTTTACGGTATTAGCAAAGTAGCCGGAGAGCACTGGGCACGATATTATAACGCAAAATATGATATGGATGTTCGTTGCCTGCGCTATCCCGGTTTAATTAGCTATCAGTCGTTACCCGGCGGCGGAACTACAGATTATGCTGTAGATATTTTTCATAAAGCCATTAATAATGAGGAATTTGTTTGTTATCTTAAGCCTGATACACAGCTTCCTATGCTCTATATGGACGACGCGATAGATGCTACCATTAGAATGATGGAAGCGTCAAAACGCGATATCAAGACCGTAGGTTATAACATTCAAGGAGTGAGTTTTTCCCCAGAAATTATCGCTGCAGAAATCAAGAAAACATTTCCTGCTTTTGAGGTGACCTATCAACCAGATTCCCGTCAACAAATTGCAGAAAGCTGGCCGATTTCTTTAGACGATACTTGTGCCAGAGAAGAGTGGGGTTGGGAGCCCAGTTACGATCTAAAGCGTATGACCGAAGAGATGATCTATCGTCTGGAGTTAAAAAAAAATAGAAACCTGAGCGTTTTCGCCTAAAAATAAAATCATGTTTACATCTGTAAGAGAAAGTATACAACACGAATTAGAAGAGATAAAAGAAGCTGGTCTTTATAAAGAAGAACGCATCATTACTACACCACAGCGTGCTGAAATCAATACGCAGCAGGGGAGTGAGGTGCTTAACTTTTGTGCTAATAACTACTTAGGACTTTCAGCACATCCTGACATCATTAATGCGGGAATTGAAGCCATTCAAAGTCACGGGTTTGGACTTTCTTCAGTGCGTTTTATCTGTGGGACTCAGGATATTCATAAAGAGTTAGAGCGTAAGACCGCTGAGTTTTTAGGGATGGAAGACTGTATCCTGTATGCTGCGGCATTTGATGCAAATGGAGGTGTTTTTGAACCTATTTTGACGAAAGAGGACGCGATCATTTCAGACGAATTGAATCACGCAAGTATCATAGACGGAATACGTTTGTGTAAAGCAGCGCGTCACCGTTATAAAAATAACGATATGGAAGCGCTTGAGGAAGAATTGAAAAAAGCTTCAGGAGCGCGTAGAAAATTGATTGTAACCGATGGGGTGTTCTCTATGGACGGTACCATCGCACAGCTGGATAAAATTTGTGATCTGGCAGAAAAATATGACGCAATGGTTATGGTAGACGATTGCCATGCCACAGGATTCATTGGTGAGAGCGGTAAAGGAACTCATGAGTATAATAAAGTAATGGGTCGCGTTGACATCATTACCGGTACTTATGGTAAAGCCCTTGGCGGAGCCTCGGGCGGTTTTACCGCAGCTCGCAAAGAGATTGTAGATATGTTGCGTCAAAAATCAAGACCTTATTTATTTTCTAACACACTGGCACCGGCAATCGCCGGAGCTTCGATCAAAGCCATCGATATGCTGAGCGAGTCTGGTGACTTGATCAAAAAAGTGCAGAATAATGCGAAGCGTTTTAGAAAAGAAATGACCGATGCCGGTTTTGACATCATCCCTGGAGAGCATCCTATTGTTCCTATTATGCTGTATGATGCAAAATTAGCTCAGGAATTTGCAGCTCGATTATTGGACGAAGGGATTTATGTAATTGCCTTTTTCTATCCGGTAGTACCTAAAGAAAAAGCACGTATTCGTGTACAGCTTTCTGCAGGACACGAGGACGAACATATCACAAAAGCTGTAGCTGCTTTTACTAAAGTAGGTAAAGCTTTGGATGTTATTTAAGATACAACAACACACTTTTGAAATAAAAAAACCTCACGTCAAAGGCGTGAGGTTTTTTTATTTTTAAGTCAATACTTTGATCTTATTTGGTCTTAACATCAACAGCATCCAGCTTCAGGTTTGCAATATTGTTCGTGTTGTCAAGCATTGCATTTGAGGTTTTTAACTTGATGTTTTCAAACGAAAAATTAGAAAGCTCATATTGGTCTGAGGTTTCAATATTAAAGCCCATTTCGCAAGAAAGTTTGATATTTCTCATGGTGATATTATTGGCTTGAGAAGTGATCATATCTTTTTCACCTTTAAGGTTGAAAAATTGTGTCCAGGGTTTAATTAAGATCATACTTCTCACACTTCCTTTTATGTCTTCAATAGTGATGTATTCATAATGCTGGGGAGTGTCAGGACGCATTTTGAGCCAAAAAATACGATGTGCAGTATCTACAGTACTTCTGCGGAAAATGATGTTGTAATTGTGAATAGATTCACTTCCGCAAGTCAATGCACTGTGGCAAAAACCATAGGTGTTGTCTTCGATGATAATATTTCTATTTTCACCATTGTCTGGATCTTCATCAGCGTGTGGACCTTTTCCGCCTTTTAAAGCTACAGCATCGTCATTAACGGCCATGTAACAATTTTTGATCAACATATTTTGGCAGGCATCAATATCTACCGCATCGGTACTTGGTGCTTTTACAGGTTCTTTAGGAGAAGTGATATGCAGGTTTAAAAGTTTGATGTATTCACTTTTGTAATAATGCGTTGTCCAGAAAGGAGAGTTCTTCAGTTTAATATCAGAAATCTGAACGTTTTTACAATGAGAAATGTAAACCAGACGTGGGCGCATTTCATCTTTATTAGTACAATCAGGATTCCATTCTCGTCTTAGCCAGAAAGCTTTCCAGTAGCGCAGACCGTTTCCATCTAAGGTTCCCTGACCAGAAATGGTAAAGCCGTCAATTCCATCAGCATTTACAAGAGCGGGAAAATACTTGCCGGTTTCCCCTTCAATACGCGTCACCACAACAGGGAAATCGCTGATATCGTCACTTCCTTTTAGAACTCCATTTTCTTCAAGATATAAGTGTGTGCCCTGTTTAAAGAAAAGAGCACCGCTTAGAAAAGTACCTTCGGGCACAATAATTACGCCTCCGCCTTGTGCGTAAGCAGTGTCAATAACTGCCTGGATTTTTTCAGTCTGAATGCGCGTACTGTCTTTGACTACACCATAATCGGTAAGTCTATACTGTTTGCCCAAGGTAGCAATATCGGTAGGTGTGGTGTCGTGAAACCATTCTGGAATAATACTTCCGTCAGGAAATTTATCCTGAGCAAAAGCACCTAATGGCAGCACTAGTGTTAAAATTAATAAAGTATTAAGCGTGTAACTCTGGAGTGATTTCATCATATTTTTTACAATTCGATAGCACTTAAAAGTATTCATATATATCGATATAGTAATCCTGCGGTGTCCTGCAACGTTCAATCTATTGTAAAGTCAAAGCGATACTACTAGGAGGCTTGATTTGATGTAGTTTACTAAAGGTAATTGAATTAAAAAAAGATGCGCCGTTCTCCTATTAAGAAGGAACGGCGCACATTTATGAGGAAAAAATTAAAGTTAGAGCTTGGTTGTCTTGGGTTGCGAAGACTCCCGTGCTACAAGTTTTCCTTCTAAGGTTAGATACTCTGGTTTTGTATCTTTTTCTTTTAGCTTTTTAAGCATGATGCGCATAAGCTGTTCGGCCATTTCTTTAATAGGCTGAGCAAAAGCACTTATGGTAGGCGAGTACATTTCAAAAAACCCGCTATCGTCAAAGCTAATAATCCCCAATTTATTGATGAGATTAGGGTCTATTTGATGAATGCCTTTTAGGCCGCTTTGCGATAGGTAGTTTGTGGCAAAGAATATAGCGTCTATGTCGTTATGCTCTTTGATAAAATCTTTAAGCTTTTCTCGAGATTCACTAACCGTCGTGGTATTAAATGGTAATTTGAGCGTGATTTCATTTAAACCGGCTTCTTCAATTGCAGCGCGATAACCCGCTTCCCGATCTTGCATTTGACCTTGATCGAGATCTACCGTAATGTAGGCGATATTTTTATAACCGGAATCAATGAGGTGTTTGGTTGATGTTTTTGCACCTTCGAAGTTATTGATGACTACATAATCGGTATTTAGCGAAGGTATTTTTCGGTCAAAAAGGATAACCGGGGTTTCGTGCTCCATCAGATGTTTAATATCATCTTCAATACCTAATGGCGGAACTATAATAAAACCATCAACTTGGCGCTCGTGAAAAAGATGAATGAGATCCTGAGTGCGTTTTAAATCGTTTTCGGTACTGCAAAAAAGTACGCGGTAATCATTTTTATAAGAAATGTCTTCAATGAGTCGTCCTACTTTTGAAAAGAAATGGTTGCTTATATCTTCAACCATAAAAACCAAAACCCGTGTACTTCCTGTACGCAGGCTTCGGGCAACAAGATTAGGTTTGTAATTGATCTCTTTTAGGTAAGCTTCTACCTTAGCAATAAGTTCTTTTGATATTTTTTTTTCTTCTCCCTTTCCGTTTAAAACAAACGAAACTGTAGTGGTAGAGACGTTTAAAACTTCTGCAATGTCCTTAAGAGAAGGTCTTTTTTTCTTCATAGATAAGCTGAGGTGATTATTTTAAATAAAATTACCCAAAATGCTGTAAATCTAGGGTATGGAATTTTTAAATGTGTATTTCACACTAAATCGATTCAGCAATAGCAATAGCTGCGCGCATTTGGCTAAATACACTTAGTGGTTTCAAACTTGTATAAAAATGGCGTCAATTCGCGCATTGATTTTTAGTAAGTGTGATGTCGCCGTTATAATTTAGATCTGAAGCATTTTTAAAAGCCATCATTTTCCCAGACGAAGTAACCTCGCCGAACCCTTCAATAAGTTGGTCGCCGTCAATCTTAAAAGCAACTTGACGTGTACTTTCAATTCCTTCAGAAATAAAGGTATAGGTGCCAAGAATAATATTTTGATCTATTGAGCCACTAAAGCTACCAGAATTTCGGTCTTTTTCTGCGTAATTATAAATAAGTGTTCCTTGTACTATGGGATCTACCCGGGTGACTTGAAAGGTAATGTTTGAATTTTCATCAGAATATCCATAGCAACCTACACTAATAGGAAAGTTTGAAGCAGGTGTTTTTGAAGTATTTTGTTTACAACTTATTAGTAGTGTGAAGGCTAGAGCGAGATAGAGGATTTTTCTCATGGTGTAGTTATTTATAAAGACAGTCAGCGTACAAAATCAGGAGGATTTCTACGTAAGGATGCGTCTTATGTAGAGACTAAATTTTTATGAAAAATACAAAGAATACTACGTTGTCCTCAATAAAATATTCAGTTTTAGATCTCGTGCCTATTGTAGAAGGCATCACTGCAAAAGAAGCTATTGCACGCAGTTTAGATTTAGCACAGCATGCAGAGCAATTTGGTTACCACAGGTTTTGGATTTCTGAGCATCACAATATGGAAAGTTTAGCCAGTGCATCCCCGGTAATTCTTATCAATCATGTAGCGCAGGGAACAGAACGTATTCGTGTGGGTTCTGGCGGAGTAATGCTTCCCAATCACGCACCATTAGTTGTAGCAGAGCAATTTGGGACGTTGGCCACAATTCACCCTAATCGTATTGATCTTGGTTTAGGCCGAGCGCCGGGAACCGATCAACGTACAGCGATGGCATTGCGAAGATATCAACAGGAAACGGTTCAAGATTTTCCTAATAATATCAATGAGTTGCAAATGTATCTTTCAGAAGAAAACAGTACTGAAGCCGTACGAGCAACACCGGGAGAAGGGCTTGATATTCCGTTGTATTTATTGGGTTCGAGTACTTTTAGCGCTCAGCTTGCCGGTAAAAAGGGGTTACCCTACGCCTTTGCAAGTCATTTTGCACCCACTCATTTGCACGATGCATTACGTTTATATCATCAAAACTTTCAACCTTCTGCCCAGTTAGATAAACCCTATACTATGGCTTGTCTCAATATCATCGCTGCAGATACAGATGAGGAGGCAGAATACCTCGCAACCAGCGCAAAGAAATTTATGCTGGGTGTGATCCGTAATACAAGAAAACCATTGCCACCACCGGTGCAAAGTATGGACGCAGAATGGAGCACTATGGAACGTATGCAGATCGAAAAAATGATGTATTACAGTTTTATAGGTTCTAAAGAAACTATTGCTGAAGGATTAAAAACCTTTGTTGAAGAGACACAGGTAAATGAAATTATTGTGATCGCCAATATTTATGATCAGGAGGCGCGTTTAAAGTCGTACAAACTGGTAAGCGAAGTTTTTGATGCTATAGAAGTACTGGTTTAAGCGGGATTAAATTTCATACAATTCCAGTGGTAACTGGTCTGGATCTTCAAAAAAGGTAAAGCGTTTTCCGGTAATTTCATCAACGCGAATGGCTTCTGTAGTAACGCCTTTTGCATTGAGCTCATCAATGGCTGATTCAATGTCGTTTACCGAAAATGCCAGATGACGCAGGCCTTGCGCTTCAGGGCGTGAAACCCGTTGCGGGGCATTAGGAAACGAGAATAACTCAATAATATAGTTGCCATTTAAAGCCAGATCAAGCTTGTATGATTTTCGTTCCTCGCGATAAGTTTCTTTAATGATCTCTAGGCCTAAAATTTCAGTATAAAAAGTTTTAGATGTAGGATAGTCTGAGCAAATGATTGCGATATGGTGGATGGTTTGAAGCATAAGATAAAATTACCAGAGACAGTCTTGAAAATCGGTAAGCATATGAAATAAAAGTCCGATGGCGATTACTCTGCATTTTGGAATAAAAAACAAGATACAATACCCGGCGATAGCCCAATAGGAGTGAAGCGGATGAAAATTGATACTGCACCTATCGGGATCAAATATAGGGCTGGCTAGCAAATGATCAAGGTCAACAAGCATGGTGGCGATCATAATTAACCAGGCTTTAATCCAATACTCAGGAAAAAATACCCGGGCAATTAACCCGGGTATAATAAAATGTAAGCTGTAATGTACAAGTGTTTGTAACAAACTAAAGCTTTACTTATTTAAACATTTCAAGCCCGGGAATGTCTGGCATACCCTCTTTTGCCACTGCAGCAAGCTCTTGATCGTAAGTTGCCTTAGCTCTTGAAAGCGCTTTATTCAAGGTTAGAATAAGATAATCTTCTAATTGCTCTTTGTCTTCAAGAAGCTCATCTTTAAAGTCTACTTTCTTGACTTGTCCTGCAACGCTCACGCTAACTTCTATAAGTCCGTCGCTGCTTTTTTCATCTATATAAACGCTTTCTAAGCGTTTTTTTGTGTCTTCGGCTTTTTGCTGGGCTTCTTTGATCTTGCCCATCATTCCCATCATATCTCCAAACATAGTTTCAATTTTTAATTAAGAGTTGTTTTGCAAATTTAGTGTGCTTAATCGAGCTTAAGAAATTTAAAAAAATCTCGTTGATTGTAGCGATTACTGCTATTTTTGCGTTCTGTATGAAAAATCAATTAGAAGCGCTAAACGCGTCGGTTTTACCACCGGATGCCAAGCAAATACCTCACGAATTAGAAAAGCACGGTGATATTCGTATTGACGAATATTACTGGATGAATGAACGGGATCATCCTGATGTTATCGCTTATCTCGAAGCAGAAAATGCCTATTACGAGCAAATGACTGCGCATACAAAACCGTTACAGCAAAGGCTTTTTGAAGAGATGAAGGCGCGCATTAAAGAAGATGACGCCAGCGTACCTTACAAATACAATGGATATTGGTATTACACGCGCTTTGAAACCGGTAAGAACTACCCGCTGTATTGCCGAAAAAAAGAAACGATGACTGCCCCAGAAGAGGTGATGTTTGATAATAATGAAATGGCTGAAGGCCATAGCTATTTCAAGCAAGCAGGTTATTCTGTTTCTGAAAATAACGAGATCGCTGTTTTTGGTATTGATACCGTAAGCCGAAGACAGTATGTGTTACAGTTCAAGAATTTAGTAACCGGCGAGCTTTACGATACTCGAATTGAAAATACAACCGGCAGAGCGATTTGGGCAGGAGATAATAAGACTATTTTTTATACGCGGAAAGATCCTCAAACGTTGCGTAGTAGTCAGATATTCAAACACGTTTTAGGGACTGATCCTTCAGAGGATGTTTTGGTTTTTGAAGAAGAAGATGAAACCTTTGACGTGGGCGTTTTTAAATCAAAGTCGAAGGAGTATATTTTTATAGGTGCTTCAAGTACGTTAACCACAGAATACCGTTTTACCGAAGCAAAAGGACCTGATTTTGGGTTTAAGGTGCTGCAAGAACGAACAAGAGGTTTGGAGTATAGTGTTTCGCATTTTAAGGGGCATTTTTACTTGGTTACCAATAAAGATGATGCGACCAACTTTAAGCTGATGAAAACTCCGGTTAGTCAAACTTCAGCAGATAATTGGGTTGATGTGATTCCGCATCGCGACGATACGCTTATAGAAGACGTAGAGATTTTTGAAGATTTTCTGGTTATCGAAGAACGCAATGACGGTTTGAACAAAATCAATATCAAGCGCTGGGATGGTACGGCAGATTATTATCTTCCATTTGATAGTGAGACTTATACTGCTTACAGTGGTATAAATCCCGACTTTGATACGCAGTATTTACGCTATGCGTTTAACTCACTTGATACGCCGCCCTCTGTAGTTTCTTTCAATATGATTACTAAGGAAAAGGAAGTGCTTAAAGAAGTTGAAGTTTTAGGAGGAAAATTTGATAAAGCCAATTACGAGTCTAAACGCATTTGGGCCACCGCCGAAGATGGTGTAAAGGTGCCTATTTCTTTAGTTTATAGAAAAGGAATAGAACTAGATGGAAGTAATCCGTTACTACAATATGCCTATGGAAGTTACGGGATCACCACAGATCCTTCATTTTCCACTTCTCGATTGAGTTTGCTTGATAATGGGTTTGTGTTTGCCATAGCCCATATTCGCGGCAGTGAGTATCTAGGAAGAAATTGGTACGAAGACGGGAAATTGCTTAAAAAGCGTAACACGTTTACCGATTTTATCGCCTGCTCAAAACATTTGATCTCAGAAGGCTATACCAGTGAGAAAAACCTTTATGCTTATGGTGGTTCTGCTGGTGGTTTACTTATGGGCGCAATCTTGAATATGGCTCCGCAGTTGTATAACGGTGTGATCGCAGCAGTACCTTTTGTAGATGTGGTTACTACTATGCTTGATGACTCGATCCCACTTACAACTTCAGAGTATGATGAATGGGGAAATCCTAATGATAAGGAGTACTATGATTATATGAAATCGTACTCGCCGTATGATCAGGTAACGGTGCAAAATTACCCTAATATCTTGGTTACTACTGGGTATCATGACAGCCAAGTACAGTATTGGGAGCCTGCGAAGTGGGTTGCACGTCTGAGAGATAAGAATACTGCAGACACAAAAATTTACTTTGAAACCAATATGGATGCAGGTCATGGCGGGGCTTCAGGACGTTTTGAAGCCTTAAAAGAGACTGCTAAAGATTATGCCTTTTTAATTGATTTAGCAGGAAAAGCCAACTAAATCCAAATATTTCCCGTAAATTTGCAAGGTTTTAAATAACGGTTTTAGGAAATACTAAACGAGTACTCGAAACGATAATTCTTCTATGAAAGAACACCTTAACGTTTATAATGACGTCCTTCAGCTGGTAGGAAATACGCCCTTAGTACGACTTAACAGAATTACAAAAGACCTGCCAGGGTCTTATTTTGCAAAGGTTGAGGCGTTCAATCCGGGAAATTCTTCAAAAGACCGAATCGCGCTTTACATCATCGAAGACGCAGAGCGCAAAGGAATCTTAAAACCGGGTGATACCATTATAGAAACTACATCAGGTAATACAGGTTTTAGTATTGCTATGGTGAGTATAATTAAAGGTTATAAATGTATTTTAGCCGTTAGTTCTAAATCTTCAAAAGATAAAATCGACGCGCTACGAGCAATGGGCGCAAAGGTTTATGTGTGCCCTGCAAATGTGAGCGCAGACGATCCTCGATCTTATTACCAAGTGGCCAAGCGTATACATAGCGAGACCAAAGGTTCAGTTTATATCAATCAATACTTTAATCAATTAAATGCAGATGCGCATTATGCATCTTCCGGTCCTGAAATTTGGAAACAAACCGAAGGTAAGATCACGCATTTAGTTGCTTGTAGTGGAACCGGAGGGACAATTTCGGGAACCGCTAAATATTTAAAAGAAAAGAATCCAAATATTAGAATTCTTGGTATAGACGCTTACGGAAGTGTGCTAAAGAAATACCACGAGACTCAGGAATTTGATAAAAACGAAATTTACCCATATCGTATAGAAGGTCTTGGTAAAAACCTGATCCCAACAGCTACCAATTTTGATGTGATAGACTACTTTGAGAAAGTTTCTGACGAAGATAGTGCACATACCGCACGTAGGATTGCAAAAACTGAAGGTCTGTTTGTGGGGTATACCAGTGGCGCAGCAGTGCAAGGAACGATCCAAATGGCAGAACAAGGGGAGTTTGATCAAGATTCTAAAGTGGTAATTATGTTTCCTGATCACGGCCGAAGCTATATGAGTAAAATCTATAGTGACGACTGGATGAATGAGCAAGGATTCTTTGACAGTCAAAACGAATTTGCAGCACAAAAAATAGAATTTATTAAATAGTACTTTTAAATTGTAGAAGTACAATAGAATTGAATAATCCTAAATTGGTAAGAAATTAGAATGAATAACAAAAAGTATGAGTAGAAGCTTTTTGTTGGAATATTGATGTATGAAAGACTTATTTGACAAAATTTATAAGGACAAAGGTCCTTTAGGAAAATGGGCAGCACAGGCAGAAGGATATTTTGTTTTCCCTAAGTTAGAAGGGCCTATTTCAAACCGTATGAAATTTCAAGGTAAAGACGTTATTACCTGGAGTGTAAATGATTATTTAGGACTTGCAAATAACGAAGAAGTTCGTAAAGTAGATGCAGAAGCTGCCGCACAATACGGTTCAGCATATCCAATGGGTGCGCGTATGATGAGTGGGCATACTTCATTACACGAGCAATTGCAGGATGAACTTGCAGCGTTCGTTAAAAAAGAAGCAGCTTACTTGTTAAACTTTGGTTACCAAGGGATGGTCTCTACGGTAGACGCATTGGTAGCAAAAGATGATATTATTGTATATGATGTAGATGCGCACGCGTGTATTATTGACGGCGTACGTTTACATATGGGTAAGCGTTTTACCTACAAGCACAATGATATTGAAAGTATCGAGAAAAACTTACAGCGTGCAACAAAACTTGCGGAGCAAACCGGAGGCGGAATCCTTTTGATCTCAGAAGGTGTATTTGGAATGCGTGGAGAGCAAGGGCGCTTAAAGGAAATCGTAGCGCTTAAAGAAAAGTACAACTTTAGACTTTTTGTCGACGATGCGCACGGTTTTGGTACCTTAGGAGCTACCGGAGCTGGAGCAGGAGAAGAGCAAGGAGTACAAGATGGTATCGATGTATATTTTGCAACTTTTGCAAAGTCAATGGCAAGTACTGGAGCTTTTATTGCAGCAGATCAAGAAATTATAGATTACCTAAAATACAACCTAAGATCACAGATGTTTGCTAAGTCATTGCAAATGCAGTTGGTTGTGGGGGCGTTAAAGCGTCTAGATATGCTGCGTTCTATGCCAGAGCTTCGATCAAAACTTTGGGAGAATGTAGATGCGCTTCAAAATGGTCTTAAAGCACGTGGCTTTGATATTGGTACGACACAAAGTTGTGTTACGCCGGTATATTTAAAAGGAAGTATTCCTGAAGCGATGGCGCTTGTAAAGGACTTGCGTGAAAACCACGGCATTTTCTGTTCTATTGTGGTATATCCTGTAATCCCAAAAGGGTTGATTCTTCTAAGATTAATACCTACAGCATCTCATACCTTACAAGATGTTGAAGAAACGCTTGATGCATTTTCAGCAATTAGAGAGCGTTTAGAAAACGGAACTTATAAAAGATTGTCTGCAGGTGTTCAAGCTTCAATGGAAGCATAATTCACCAAGGATAACAAAATGAGGAGCCTGATTTCGAAAGAAATCAGGCTTTTTTTATGTCTTTTTTTAGAATTCATCCTAAATAAGAAGCCCAATTCTCTCCCTTTTTGAATTGCGGATTTCTCACTCTTCAAGAGCGTTCGTTAGACAATATATCAGGTATTGTGCAAATCGAAGTGATTCTTCGCTTGATAGATTTAAATCTATAAAAATGCTGTAATGTCGTTTAGGGTGTACTAGGGTTCCTTTATGCGAATTGCGACGTTATTAACCTATTCACAGATGTTATATGTCGAAATAGTTTCTTTTAACACAAATTTATAGACACCTTTAAGTTGTATTAAGTTTTTCATAACAATTAATTAACTCAAAATTCAACAAACATGAATGTGAAGGTAAAGTACATACTTGGGTTTGTTACACTGCTCTTTATGCAAGGCGTGGTGGCGCAAACCATTACCGGTAAGGTAACAGATAATACCGGCATGCCCCTACCCGGAGCAAATGTCATTGAAAAAGGAACGAGCAACGGTGCCTCAACAGACTTTGATGGTAACTACACTCTTGACTTAACAACTTCAGATGCGGTTCTTACATTTTCTTCTTTAGGTTTTACTTCTCAAGAAATTACTGTTGGAGATCAAACCGTTATTGATGTTCAATTACAAGAAGATGAGCAACAACTTGGTGAGGTCGTTGTAACAGCTTTAGGTATTAAACGAGAAAAGAAAGCGATCACGTATTCTGCGCAAAACGTAGAAGTTGATGAAGTTTCTGAAGCACGCTCGTTAAACGTTGCAAACTCGTTATCGGGTAAGGTTGCAGGTCTTAACTTTTCTACAACCTCAAACGGTGTAGGTAGTGCCTCAAGAATTACCTTACGTGGTAACAGATCGCTTACCGGGAATAACCAACCGCTCTATGTAGTAGATGGTGTGCCTATTAGTAATGGATCAGGAAACCGTAATTCTGATATAGATACGGGAGGTACAACACAACCAGACGGAATTTCAAACATCAACCCTGATGATATCGCAAGCATCAGTGTTTTGAAAGGTCCTTCTGCAGCCGCACTTTACGGTACACGTGCAAGTAATGGTGTGATTGTAATTACAACAAAATCAGGAAACGGAGCACAAGGAACAAGTATTACAGTTTCTTCAAACTTTATGGCATCTTCGGCATATAACTTATTGAACTTACAAAATGAGTATGGTCAAGGTACAAACGGAGTTTATGTTCCTAATTCAAGCTCTAGCTGGGGTGGTAGACTTGATGGAAGTCAGGTAGAAGCTTGGCAACTTGTAAGAAACCCTGACTATGATGGTCCAGCTACATACGCTTATTCTCCACAACCGGATAACGTAATTGATTTTTATCAAACAGGTTATAATCTTGCAAATAGCCTTTCTATTACTACAGGAAGTGATAAAACACAGGCATATTTCTCATATACCAATACTACTGCTGAAGGTATCGTAGGAGGAAACAAATTGAACAGACATAACGCAAACTTGCGTTTAAACAGTCAGCTTACAGATAGATTGTCTGTTGATGTTAAAACCAATTACATCGTTCAGGATATAGATAACTTATTGCGAACAGGTGAGGAGTCTATTGGTACATCAGCTTACTTATTACCACGTAGTATTGCACACAGTCAATATCGTGATTTTGAATATTATGATGCTGAAGGGCAATTACAAACAAACTACTTTAGAGATGAGGTAGGTGCGCCAGGTGGTAACCCATATTGGTCTGCACTTAGAAATGATGCTCGTACAGATAGAAGAAACCGTTTTATAGGTTTGGCTTCATTAAAGTATCAGTTTACCGATCATTTAAGTTTACAAGTGCGTACCGGTATCGATGATATGACAAATAAAACGTTTAGAAATCGCTATGCGACTAACGCGTTCAATAACAACTTAGGTGCTTACAGCGAATACTACGAGACTGTAAGAGAGATCAACAGTGACGCATTATTAGCGTATGAAAATAAATTTGGTGACTTCAGTTTAAATGTAAATGCAGGTGCAAACATGCTGAAGCAAACCAGTGCTTCTCTTACTTCTGGAGGTGTATTGAGCTTACGTAACTTCTTTGCTTTAGCTAACGTAGAAACTATTGGTTCATCTTCAACAAAGAGAGAAAAAGAGATTAATTCTGTTTACGGTTTTGCTCAGTTAGGTTACCAAAACAAATTATTCTTAGATGTTACTGCTAGAAATGACTGGTCTTCTACATTACCAGAAGAAAACCGTTCATTCTTCTATCCTTCTGTAGGTCTTTCTGGTATCATTTCAGAAATGGTAGAATTACCAGAATTTTTCACCTATGCAAAAGTGAGAGCTTCTTACGCAGAGGTAGGTAATGATACAGATCCTTATCAGTTAAGTCCACAGCTTTCTTACATCGGTGGTAACGGCGGTATGCTTTATGCGCAAACTACAGCAGCAAACCCTAACTTGATGCCAGAGATTTCAAATTCGGTTGAATTTGGTGCAGATGTACGTTTCTTAAGCAATAGATTAGGAGTTGATTTCACGTATTTCAAAACAAATACCAAGAATCAAATCTTCAGCATCAATACTCCAGAGTCTTCAGGATATTCTAATGCCATCGTGAATGGAGGAGAAGTACAAAACAGTGGTATAGAAGTATCGCTTACTGCAACTCCGGTAGAAACTGAAAACTTCTCTTGGGATATTTTAGCAAACTATGCTTCATATGATTCAGAGATCGTTTCGATCTTTGAAGGAAGAGACGAACTTGTTTTAGGTCAAGGACGTTTAGTAAGAAGTAAAGTTGTTGTTGGTGGTCAATATGGTGACTTATACGTGCAAGGTTTCCAAAGAAACGATGCAGGAGAAGTTATCGTTAATGAAGCGGGTATTCCGTTAGCAACAAATAGTTTTGATGTTTATGGTGGTAACTTTAACCCAGATTGGACCGGTGGTCTTAAGAACAACTTTAGATACAAAGATTTCTCTTTAAGCTTCTTGATCGATATGCGTATAGGTGGTGATGTGATCTCATATACTCAAGCTAGACAAGCAGGTTTAGGGGTAAATGAAATGACTCTTGCAGGTCGTGAAAATGGTTTTGTTGTAGATGGTGTTGTAGACAATGGTGATGGTACATACTCACAAAACACGACAAATATTACAGCAGAACAGTACTGGACCGCTATAGGACAGCGTACTCCGGTAGCAGAGCCGTTTATTTTTGATGCAACAAATATTCGTTTAAGAGAATTGGTTTTAGGTTATGCAATGCCACAGCGTTTATTAGAGAACTCACCTTTCAAAAGTGTAAATATCTCTTTAGTAGGTCGTAACTTATTCTTTATTCTTAACGAAGCAGAATATTTTGATCCTGAGCAAGGAGCAGGTACCGGTAACCTTCAAGGTATAGAGTCTTTTAACATCCCTTCTACAAGAGATTATGGGGTTAGTGTGAAATTTGGATTTTAAAAAATAGCAAAATGAAAAAATACTTAAATATAAAAACAACAGCTGTTTCGCTTATGGTCGCATTGGCTATTGGGTGTACAGATGATTTTGACGAGATAAATACAAACGATAATACCCTAACAACAGATCAGCTTGACGCGAGTCTTGCAGGGCCTGCATTTGCTTCGGCACAGTATGCTGGGACCCACAATGGTTCATATTCTTCTCCGGGAGTTGATGATCAGGGAACTTGGGGTATCGCGACAGGAATTATTTCTTCAACCTTCGTACAGTATATGAATACTGGTTTTAGTACCGAAAGAAATGCTTTTGGAGGCTTTGAATCACGTGGATGGTTGAGATTTTACACCGTAGCAGTACCAGCATTGCAAAATGCAATGTTAGCAACTGAAGGTGACGATGAAGCGCAGGCAATTCTAAAAATCTGGAAGGTATTTATGTACAACCAGATGACAGATCATTACGGTCCTATTCCTTATACTGAAGCAGGTTCTGGAGCAGAAAGCGTAGCCTATGATTCTCAAAGTGAAATCTATGATGACTTTTTTGTTCTTCTAGATGAAGCAGACGCTGTATTGAGTTCAACTTCTGAGTCTACAGCCGGACTTTTTCAAACTTCAGACCGTATCTATAATGGAGATATTGAAAACTGGAGAACTTTTGGAAACAGTTTACGTTTAAGACTTGCTTTAAGAATTTCTGATGTAGATCCTCAAAGAGCACAAACACAAGCAGAATTGGCTGTAGCCAACGGAGTTATGGAAAGTAATGACGAGAGCGCATATTTTGCAACAAGTGATATTACTCCTAACAACTTAAATATGATTGTTAACAGCTGGGGGTATTATATGACTGCTTCTATGGAAAGTATTTTAAAGGGATACGATGATCCACGAATGGAAGTTTGGTTTGCACCTACTGAAGATGGAGAGTTTAGAGGTCAGCCTGCAGGAGGTTTAAATGACCAGTTTGGTACTACTGAATTCTCAGCATTTAACGATGATGTTTTAGGTAATGACTACAGAGAAACTAAACCTATCGAAATTTTAATGGCTGCTGAATGTTACTTAAACAGAGCAGAAGGAGCATTAAATGGATGGAATATGAACGGAAACGCAGAAAGCTTCTACGAGAGCGGTATCCGTTTATCTATGAACCAATGGAATATTACAGATTCTGCTGCGATTGATTCTTACATCGCAGGAAATTCTACTCCGGTTGTACCAGTAATTACAGAGTTATATCCTGATCTTGATCTGTATGACACACCTGTTGATCTACCGGTAAGCTGGTCTGCAAATGAAGCAGAACAACGCACGCAGATCGCTGTACAAAAATATCTTGCACTTTTCCCTGAATCTTGGGAAACCTGGGCAGATTTAAGAAGAACAGATGAGCAAGTGATCTATCCTCTTCTTTATACAGATAATCCTGATGCAGGAGTAGGTACATCATTGATGAAACGTGTGATCTATGTAACTAATGAGATCTCTTCAAACGGAGAAGCAGTTACTGAAGCGATCAACCTACTTGGAGGTCCTGATACCGGTGGTACCAGACTTTGGTGGGATGTGAATTAAGCATTCAATACTTAATATTGATATTTAAAAAAGCCCCGGATATTCATCCGGGGCTTTTCTATTTTTAAGTTTTCAAGCGTTTAGAAAGTGAAGATTAACCTTCTCCTAATAACTCCTGCATTTTAGCAACTAAGGCTTCACCGCGTAAGTTTTTATCAATAATGACGCCTTCAGCATCAATAAGATAGGTGGCAGGAATAGCAGTTACTCCATATTTACGAGCAACCGGATCTTGCCATTCCATCAGGTTAGATACGTGAAACCAGTCCATCTTATCGTTTTCTATAGCAGCAAGCCATTTATCTTTTGCAGAAGCACGGTCTAAAGAAACACTTATAATGTTTAAACCTTTATCGTGATATGTATTGTACACTGAAACTACATTTGGATTTTCTTGACGACAAGGTTTACACCAGCTCGCCCAAAAATCGATAATCGTATATTTTGATCCCATAGCATCCGCAAGAGCCAATTCTCCTCCTTCTGGAGTAGGTGCGGTAAATGCCGGAGCTTTATTTCCTATTTCTGCCTGAGCAGCTGCCGCTTCCTGAGATTTAAGTTTTGCGATCATCTCATTAAGACGTTTTCCTTTTTTGGTTTCTTTTAAAGAAGCATCAAGATTTTCAAATAATTCTTCAGCCTCGCTCGATTCAATAGCGCGGGTTCCTACAAGTTCAGAAAGACTGATAATACTAATAAATCTATTAGGATGTTCTTTGATCAATTTTATACGTCTTCTGGTATCTGCCTCGTTAATTTGCTCAAACTCGTTACGAATGATGTTAACCTTTGCAGTATCGCCACTTTGCATAGCGGCCATTCCTTCTTGTTGAAGTCGTTGCTTTTCATTGTTAGAAGTCACCACATCATCATAATACAATTTGAACACGTCGTTTTCTGCGCCGCCATCAACTTCAGAAGTGTATAAGCTGTCTTTGTAGGCCTTTATAGAAATCTCTTCGTTTTCAGAAATAAAGAAAACATTACCACGAATTTTTTGAAAAGATAATGCCATCAATTCTGAATTTTCAACAGGATCTTCAGTAAAACTGAATTTTCCATCTTTGATAACTGTGGTGTCTACATTGAGAATTTGATTGTTGATGTCAATTTTCTGCAAGTAAACATAGGTTCCATTATTGATGTCGGGTGTGGTTCCTGTAATTTTAAAATTTCCATCAGAACCACAGGATATAAGTAGCATTGTTGCTGCAAGTGCTAAAAAATATTTATTCATTATAGAGGTATTTAATTAGGCGTGCAATATACGGGATTTTGAGGTTTAATCGATGATCGGTCAACGCATTGAAAATAGGTTTAAGTTTTTATAGCCTGGCGTGTAAGTTTAAACCTTTGTTAAAGACCAATAGGTTCTAACGGGTTCCCATCAATTTTAGTATTTTGATTAGAAATAAAAGGCTTATGGAAGATTTACAAGAGTTTCCACTGCAAGTACAATTGAGTTTCGCTAAGGTTTTAGAGGAATTTAAAAAGCGCATGAAACAGTCGCAAAATGAGGTTACTAGAGAGTACCTCAAGTCGGTCTTGAACTATGCCGAAAGCTATCCAGAATTGATTGAAGGAATAGAAGATCCTGATAAGATTGACGAATATCAGGATATTTTAGGGACGCTTTTAGACAATCTATTTCCGGCAGCATTGACCAAGAATGAGATCAAAGCGGCTACGATGCCTTTTATGAATAAGATCTTTAATCCTACCAAGCGTTTTTCTGCAATTATGAATGATGCCGGTGAAGATTTTAGTCTTTCTATACGCAATCTTGATCCTGAATACTTTTATATCATCGGATGTGTGATCATTCTGAATAGTTATTACAACTACGAGATCGATTTTAAACGTCCGCTTTTTTATGAAATTCCAGATAAAAATGGTGTGATGCGTACGTATAGAGCGTCGATGAATGCCGATTTTACCTTTTGCGAGCCTACCGAAAATTCTATTGAAATCACTCCTGAGATCGTAGATAAGCTTATAGAAAACGGTGATGACTTTGATATGTGGAAAGAATATTTTCCTCCAAAAAGCTGGATTCTTAAAGGGCTTACCATTTTAAATTTAACCGATGTTACGGTAGATGATTCAATTTCTGACTTAAAGAGTACGTTACTTTCTCAAAAAAACATCAAAACTGATGCTGAAAAGCAGTTTCAGAGTATATTCAGTTCGATCTTTAATATTCCAGATCTACAAGTTGGTTTTACCGAGTTTAATCAGGAAGACGACTGTTTTACTCGAATGAACGGCGGTGTAGGCTCTAGCTTTATTTTGAACGATAAGATGCGCACAGATTGTAGACAAAGTATGTGCGAGTGTTCTTATGACACTTTAATTAAAGACAAGAAGTATTTTACCATTGCAGATGTTGATGAGTATGCGCATAAGCATAGTTCAAATATGCTGGCAAAAAATTTACAAGCTCAAGGTATAAAGAGTTGTATTCTAGCTCCTGTGGCTAGAGGTAACGAACTTATGGCGGTGCTTGAGTTGGTCTCTACTAAGAAAAATGCACTTCATAGTCTTAATGCGACCAAGTTGGATGATGTGATGCCATACATTGTTTCAACGGTAGAACGTAAAAAGTTTGAGTTAGAAAACCGAATCAAAGCCGTAATCCAAAGTGAATGCACAAGTATTCATCCTAGTGTATTATGGATTTTTGAAGAGGAGGCTAAGCGTTTTATAGCCAATCAAAACCAAGGAAAATTTGCTGCGTTTAAGGATATTGCTTTTGAAGATGTTTATCCTTTATATGGTCAAATAGATATTGTAGGTTCGTCTGACGAGCGTAATAAAGCAATTCAGCAGGATATTTTGATTCAGTTGAAAATGGTTCATACTATTCTTGAATTAGCGATAGAAACAGCTCCGATGCCTATTTACGAGCAAGTAAAATTCAGGATAGAAGAATTTACAGAACAAATTACCGAGCGTTTGAATGCCAATAGTGAAAGCGAAGTGTTTGCTTTGCTCCAGGATGAAGTCAATCCGTTATTGAGTCATTTAAACACCAAAATCCCTGAACTTAAAAAAGCGATCGATAATTATAAAACTTCGATCAATAAAGATACGGGGTTGATCTATGAGAACCGCAAGAATTACGATGATACGGTACAGTTGATCAATCAAAATCTGGCAACGTTCTTAGACAGAAAACAACAAGAAGCACAACAGATTTTTCCACATTATTTTGAGCGTTACAAAACAGACGGTGTAGATCACAACATCTACATTGGTGCTTCAATGACGCCTAGTGATAAGTTTAATAAAGTATATCTCTATAATTTGAGATTGTGGCAGCTGTGCACGATGTGTGAAATGGAAAATCATTTTTACCACAAGCAGGAAGGGGCAGAGCTACAGCTTGATGCAGCTTCTTTAATTTTGGTTTTTAGTACTACGTTGTCTATTCGATATCGAATGGATGAAAAGAAATTTGATGTAGATGGAACGTACAACGCACGTTATGAAATCATCAAAAAACGCATCGACAAAGCGTTAGTAAAAGGAACCGAAGAGCGTATCACACAAAAAGGAAAAATTGCGATCATTTATTCTCAGGATGCAGATGCTGAAGAATACACGAGATATATCAATTACCTGCAGCGCAAAGAATATTTAGGTACCGAAGTAGAGTATCTAGAATTGGAAGATGTACAAGGTGTAGTAGGATTGAAAGCAATTCGTGTAAATGTATTATACACTTCTAAATTGCCTAGACAAAATGATGAAGAGACGATCACTTACGAAGATCTCATGGAAATCTTAGATTAATAAGCTCACGTTTACAAATTAAAAAAGCCCCGATTTTCGGGGCTTTTTTAATTTTGAATGCTGATTTAAATTAACCAAAATGCGATAATAAAACTTATTACCGAAACGATAATTCCAACCATAAAAACGGTATAGGTTTTTCTCAATAGCAGGTATTTCTTATTGAGCACCACACCGAGAAGGTATAAATCTTTTGTAAGCGCCTCGTAGATGTAATCTTTATCATAGATGATCTCATTGATCGCCCATTGATATTGATCATATTTCATTTTATGAAAATTCCCAAAGAAAAGGATGTTCACCTGTTTCTTCTTTACTTGCTCACGTGTAAACTCTCCTGAAGTTACATTGGGCCGTGTAGAAAGGATAGACATAATGATCGAAGCAACACTAAAGATCACAAGAATTAATGTTGGGATCAATAAGTGACGGTTACTTGGCGCATCTAGTTTTGGGATCATATTAGAAAGTGCCAGCGAAATAATAATCGCATTTACAGATAATAAAATGTTGGCTTTAGTATCTGCAATATCACTTAGTTTGATATGATTTCTTAGCGTAGTACGATATAGGGTTTGAACGCCACGATCTGGACTTTCATCTTTATATTTGGCCTTCAGTTTGGCTTTTACTTCTTCTTTTCGGTATTTTTTCTTCTTCTTTTTTTCTTTCTTAAGGAGAGAAATTAAATTCTCATCTTTTTGACTTTTCCAGTTGCGCGCTGCATAATCGGTATAAAATTTATGCTTGTGGGTAAACATTTGAATGTTTTCCTCGCGCCACTCTGCCGGAGAGAATTTTTTGGTTTCAGTCAACAGTAATTCTTGACGCAGAAACTCGCTGGTTTGTGCGTAATAATCTTTGGCAAAATGCGAATTATCGGCATCTTTTAAAATGCGCTCTAATTCGTTTTGAGGCTCAACACCCATTTTGGTCGAAGCGATAAGTTGCTCGACAAGTTCTTGAGTTTCGGCATCGATATTTTCCTTTGCCATATATTCCTTAGCGATCTCGACACTTGCTTTTTCGTGCCCGTCTCTAGTAACGGTATAACCGGTATCATGAAGCCATGCGGCTAGTATTAATGCCTCTTTCTGTTTAACATTAATTTGAGAATTTTCGATGATTTCCTTTGTACTTTTAACAACTCTCACAGTATGGTTGTAGTTGTGATAGAGATAACTGTTTGGAAGTTTTTCCTTGAAAAGTTCTAAAACAAACTGATCTGCTTTTGAAAAAGATTCTGTAGATTTTTCTGCTGTTTCAGCCATAGAGTATACTTGTTAAAGTAAGGAAAAATACGAAAAAGAATTTCCAAAATAATTTGCATGATAAAAAATAACATACTTCTAACACTTATTTTACTTCTGTTTTTTTCGGCTTGTGCAACCTATACTTCAAGGTATAAAGACGGCGTAGAGCAAGGGATTTACCCAACATCTAAGAAGGTTGACAGAACCTTTTATCTGTTAGGAGATGCAGGGAATTCTGAGATGGGTCAAAGTACAGAAGGCATTAAATTATTTAAGAAATTTTTAGACAAAGCAAATGATGATTCTTCATTTGCTATTTTTTTGGGTGATAATATTTATCCTGTGGGGATGCCACCAGAAGGCACTGAAGAACGTCCACTGGCACAGCACCGTCTAGATGCACAAGTGGAGACTTTTGACAACTACTCAGGAACTCCCATTTTTATTCCCGGAAACCACGACTGGTACAACGACCACTTGCACGGTTTAAATCGCGAAGAAGAATATCTAAAAGAGGTTACGGGGCTTGATGATATCTTTTTGCCAAAGGACGGCTGCCCGCTAGTGAGTTATGATATTAATGAATCGGTTCATTTGATCATTCTAGACACACAATGGTATCTTGAAGATTGGAATAAGAGCCCGAAGATCAATGACAATTGTGATAACATTAAAGACCGTGAAAAATTCTTTATAGAGCTTGAGGGGGAGATTAAAAAAAATCAGCAAAAAACGCTGGTTATAGCTATGCACCACCCAATGTATACCAATGGGGTTCACGGTGGGAAATTTGCAATAGACAAACATTTATTTCCTTCTCAACAAAAAATTCCTGTGCCTATTTTAGGTTCGCTCGTTACGCAGATCAGAACGCAAGGCGGTGTTTCTAAGCAAGACCGCTTTAATGAAAAGTATAACGAATTGATGAAGCGCATTCGTGTCCTGGGTCAAACACATAAGAAGATCGTTTTTGTTTCTGGTCACGAGCATGGCTTACAATATATAGAACATGATGAAGTGCGGCAGATCGTTTCAGGATCAGGTTCAAAATCATCTTATGCTTATTTGGGTAACGACGGACTTTTCAGTTCTGACTATGAGGGATTTGCGAAACTCGATATTTTTGAAGACGGTTCGTCCTGGGTTCAATATTACGGTACCAATCAGGAAACCGGTGAACCGGAGTTATTTTTTCAGCAAGAAGTCTATGCGCCTGATTCAATTGTAGATTATTCACAATTGCCTACAAGCTTTCCGCAGACGTTAAAAACCTCAGTTTATTCTATTGAAGAAACCCAGCGTTCAGATCTTTTTGAAAGTGTTTGGGGAGAACATTATCGCGAGGTTTATGGCAAACAAATAACAGCTCCAGTAGCACTTCTTGATACGCTTTATGGAGGATTGGAAGTTGTGCGTCCCGGCGGAGGACATCAAACGGTATCACTTCGTTTAAAAGATAAGAGTGGAAGAGAATATAATATGCGTGCCTTGCGTAAAAGCGCGGTTCAGTTTTTACAAAAGGTTATTCTGAAGGAAAATGCAGATATTGAAGAAGATCTTGACAATACACTACCGGAATCTTTAATACAGGATTTTTATACTTCTGCACATCCTTACGGAGCTTTTGCCATCCCAAGATTGAGCGAGGCCGCTCAAGTATTACACACGACGCCACGTCTTTATTATGTACCTAAGCAACCCGCTTTAGGTAAGTATAATGAAGATTATGGAGAGCAACTTTACATGATTGTAGAGCGACCAGCAAAGGAATATTCGGGAGCTACTTTTGCATATCCTGATGATATTGAAAGTACAGATGATATTCTTGATAAACTGCGTAGCGATGAAGAAAACATCGTAGATGAACAAGCTTATATACGCGCACGTATGTTTGATATGCTTGTTGGAGACTGGGATCGTCACAATGATCAATGGCGCTGGGCAGAATATAAAAATCAAAACGGAAAGGATGTTTTTATACCTATCCCAAGAGATCGGGATCAGGTGTTCACCAATTTTGACGGAGCGATTCTCGACATTGCACGAACACTTTTTGGTATGGCGAGACAATTTCAGGTCTATGATGAGAATCTTGACGATATGAAATGGTTTAACAACGCAGGGATTAAACTTGATCGGGCATTAGCCCAGCGCTCGGGAAGAGCGGTTTGGCACGACGAAGCGCAGTTTATAAAAGAGCACATCACCGATGAGATTATAGAAGAAGCTTTTAACGATTTGCCTCCGGAAGTACGAAGCGGGCAGTCTATAGATGAGATCAAGAAGAATCTTAAAGGGCGCAGAGATAATTTGGTAAGCATCGCAGATTCGTTTTATGATTATCTGGTAGAATTACAAATGGTCACCGGGACAGATAAAGATGATTATTTTGAGATTACCCGATCTGATGATCAAACGCACGTAAAGGTTTATAGAATTAAAGGGGGAGAAAAAGCAGATGTAATGCTTGACCGCACCTATTATTCTGATGAAACCAAACAATTATGGATTTACGGCCTTGATGATGATGATGTTTTTGAAGTGAAAGGAACCGGAGATAATCCAATTTTTATGCGAATTATTGGAGGGCAGAACAACGATATTTACCGCATCAAGAATGGAAGAAAGGTAAAAGTTTATGATCACGAAAGTCTACCCAATACCATTGAAGAGCGGGGTGGAGCAAACTTTAGACTTACCGATGTTTATGATTACAACACCTACGATTATCAGAAACAAATATTACGCACCAATGGAATAACACCTGCTTTTGGGTACAATCCAGACAATGGGATCAGTCTTGGTTTGACAGACGTTTATACCATTCAAGGCTTTAGACAAAACCCGTTCTCGCAACAGCATCGCTTTAAGATGTTATACTTTTTTGCAACAAGCGGACTGGATTTTAAGTATAGCGGTGAATTTGCAGGGATAATGAACGACTGGAATTTATCGCTAAGTGCGCGTTATACGACACCTAATTACGCCAGAAACTTTTTCGGCTACGGAAACGAGACCAGTAACAATGATGATGAACTGGGAATGAATTTTAATCGCGTGCGTTTAAGCAGGCTGGAAGCATCTGCCGGACTCTTGCGTAATTCAGATTATGGAAGCACTTTTTCTATACGTGGGCTTTTTGAAGGTATTGAGGTTGATAATAATTATTTGAGGTACATTGATATTGTTGATATCATAGAACAGGAAGAGCGTAAGTATTTTGCGACTCTTGATGCAAGTTATGAGTATCACAGTAAAGACAATGCACTGGCGCCCACCCGAGGTATGGATTTTGTTCTAAACGGCGGGTTTACCAACAGCCTTAGCGAGAGCGGGAAGCGTTTTGCTTACCTCAATCCTAGTCTGGGATTTTATAATGCAATAAGTGCCAACCGTAAATTGGTTTTAAAAACGACAGCACGCAGTCAGTTTAGATTTGGAGATAATACTGAGTTTTATCAGGCTGCAACCCTAGGGCAAGCAAATGGGTTACGCGGTTACCGTTTTGACCGTTTTACCGGAGAGCGTTCTTTTGCAGCTTCGGGAGATTTGCGATATGCCTTTAACACATTCAAGACCGGTTTTCTGCCGTTACAAATAGGTGTTTTTGGCGGTTATGATTTGGGTCGTGTATGGTCAGATCTGGATGAGGGGTCAGAGCGTTGGCACGATTCCTACGGCATCGGGTTTTGGGTAAATAGTGCAGATGCTTTGAGCGGTACATTTAACTTATTTAAGTCAAGCGAAGGGTATCGGGTTTCGTTTGGTTTTGGATTTAATTTTTAGAATAATTTTTGCCGAAAGGTGTATAACATATGAAAGAAGTAGATCACATAGATAATTCAGACAGTGCAGAAAAGCGCGAACGCATAGACACCATCAATCTTGAGTATTTAAAAGTAAAAGACTTTGAAGAACTCAAGGAGATCATGATCGCTGTTTATCCCAATATTCCAGATCCTTATTGGAAGAAAAAGGAGCTGCAAAAACTGGTTTCCATTTTTCCGGAAGGTCAAGTAGTGGTCAAGGTAAACGGGGAGATCGCTGGTTGTGCCCTTTCTATCGTGGTAGATTACGAGAAGTTTTCTGATTCGCATACCTATATGGAAATCACAGGCGATGAAACTTTTAGTACGCATACGCCCAAGGGAAATGTATTGTACGGTATAGATATCTTTATTTCTCATAAGTACCGTGGCATGCGCATTGGTCGACGTCTTTATGATTATCGTAAAGAATTGTGTGAGAATCTTAATTTAGAACGCATTGTTTTTGGCGGAAGATTACCCAACTATCATCAGTATGCCAAAGAACTTTCTCCAAAAGCCTACATAGAGAAAGTGCGTGCGCGTGAGATTAACGATCCCGTGCTTGACTTTCAGTTGAGTAATGATTTTCACGTAAAACGGATTATTACAAATTACCTAGAAGGAGATAAGCAATCAAAAGAGTATGCGGCGCTTTTAGAATGGGACAATATCTATTATCAAAAGCCGGCAAAAAAGCCAAATGCGATCAAAACCGTTGTACGTTTAGGCTTGGTGCAATGGCAGATGCGTACCTATAAAAATTTTGAAGAACTTTTTGAGCAGGCCGAATATTTTATCGACACCATTTCTGGGTATCGTTCAGACTTTGCATTGTTTCCAGAGTTCTTTAATGCTCCGCTTATGGCAGCGTACAATCACTTATCAGAACCTGATGCGATACGAGAATTAGCAAAATATACCGAGCGCATAAGAGATCGGTTTAGTGAGCTTTCGGTGAGCTATAATATCAATATCATTACAGGGAGTATGCCGTATATGGAAGACGGTACGTTGTATAACGTGGGATTCTTATGTAAACGTGACGGTACGATAGAAAAGTTTTATAAACTGCACGTAACACCGGACGAAGCCAAAGCCTGGGGGATGAGCGGTGGCGAAAAACTGAAAACCTTCAATACCGATTGCGGTAAGATTGGAATCCTCATTTGTTATGATGTTGAGTTTCCAGAATTGGGTCGTTTACTAGCAGATGAAGGAATGGATATTCTCTTCGTTCCCTTCTTAACCGATACGCAAAATGGATACAGCCGTGTGCGTCATTGTGCGCAGGCACGGGCTATTGAGAACGAATGTTATGTGGCTATCGCCGGAAGCGTGGGGAACATCCCAAAAGTACATAATATGGATATGCAATTTGCACAAAGTATGGTGTTAACACCCTGTGACTTTCAGTTTCCTACAAACGGCGTTAAGGCGGAAGCGACGCCAAATGCTGAGATGATTCTCGTTGCAGATGTAGATCTTGATCTATTGAAAGAACTAAATCAATTTGGTAGTGTTCATAATTTGGTAGACCGAAGAAAAGATTTATTTCAGCTTAAGTGGAAGAAAAAATAGCCTGATCAATTGCTGATGGGTAACAGCTGAAAGTTGTCCTTTTCAATTTCGACCACCTCAAAGGTTGAAAACAACCATTCCCTTTGAGCGGCATTGAGTTGTTGCGTTACATCTTGCTCAAAAGTTTTGTTTACTCTGGCATTGGTGAAATCAGCATCTAATAATTTTGTTTTTACCAGACTCACATTACGCAAATCTGCAGATGATAAGTTAGCATTTTGCAGGTTTGAATAATCTAAAATAGCATTTTGTAAAACGGCATGTTCCAGATTGGCCTCTTTTAGGCTGGCATAAGTAAGGTTGGTCTCGTGTAACCACGTATTTTGAAGATTTGCTTTTTCAAAATCAATCCCGTTAAAACTTGAATTTCTTAAGTCGGCGTTAGATAAATCGATTTGTATCAAGTCTGCACCTTTTAGTGATAGATTGCGTAGTTCTGCATAGGTAAAATCAAGACGTTCAATGAGTCTTCCGTTAGATCGTGAACGGGCGGTCGTGTTGAGGTTAATTCCTGTTTCTAATAAAGAAACCAACAAATACCCGCGTTCGGGGCTTGTAACTCTTGCGATTAAGCTATCGTTTTCCAGATATTTATAAGGTTTCAGCATTTTGCTCAAGGAAATGAGTCTACCAGCCGTTGCATCGTCAATCGCGTTAGCACTGCTTCTGGAAACATCGGTGCTTATTTCTTTCAGCATATTGTCCATAATGAGCAAGGTTTGTCCACGGCGCTCTGCTTCTTGTAGGTAGGTTTGTTGATCTAAACGTTTGTTTTGTTGTTTAAACATTTCGCTTTGACCGGTGATCAACATATTCTGTTTTCCTAAATAATAGGTTTGAAAAATGAGTAGGATAGAAGGGAGTACAGCAGTAAGGATCAATAAAAACCCTACTCGTGTCAATCTGATAATTATGCTGCTTAGCAAGTCTGAAAGGGTCTCTCTGGAGACGCGCTGCTGTTCTGCGATTTCGTCCAGAAATTTCTCAATGCTCTTTTTTAGTTGTGCGCCTAAAATAATTCCTGAAGAGCGTTTGAGAAAATTCCAACCCAGTTTACGGCGGTTCTTTTTCTTGTTTTCCTGACGGTCTAATTGCTCCTTGAGCTTTTGATTTTCGGCTTCTAATTGAGAAAGTCGTTCTTCAATCATAGTATTATTGTCTGATGCAGCTTAAAAATACTATAAACGCTGCGCATTGCAGCATGTTGCCTTTATAAAAACGAGATGATCTATTTTAGACTGAATTCATAGAGATTTCCTCCGGTTTGCGCGCGACGCTCATCAACGAGATATAGTGTAGAATCGTTTTTGAAAGCCACACCTTCCTTTTGAGAATTGTAGCCGGTCTCATAAGTCGTGATATCTCCTGAGAAAAACCTTTCTTCTTTAAAATTAGATAGAAGCAATATTTTGTTGGTTGTAAGGAGCGCTATGGTTTTTCCATCTGAAGAAATAGCTGCACCTGTGATCGCACAAGTATTTAAATCATCACAAACGTAATATTCATCTATGAGTTCGGCTTCAAAATTGCCGGGAAGTGCAGGTAATTTGTAGACTTTTGTAACACCGTCAAAGTTGCGGCTTCTGTTTCGGGTAAATAAATACAGGTATTCATTTTTATAAATGAGCGACTCTATATCAAAGTTAAGATTCTTAAGATCTGGTGGATAATCTTCCTGATCAGATAAGGTAAACGTAAGGCGTTCTGCTGTGGCTGAAGTTGCGTCGCGGGGAAGCTCATTGAAGTTTCTAATAATGTAAATAAATTGGTCTTCCCGGTCGTTCTCATTATTTCCTGTATCAGAAATGTATAAGGTACCTTCAGCATCGTTGGCCAAATCTTCCCAGTCTTCATTGGGAGCGTTACTTATTTTTAATTCCCTTACGATGTTTCCTGAAGTATCCAAGCCGTAAATTATGTTTGGATTACCGTGGTCTGTAGCGGTATAAATAAGGGTGTCCCCTTCAAACAAGGCAAGACCTGAAACTTCTGCTAACGTTCGTTCAAGGCTGCCTTTCATTTCCAATTGGCCATAATCTTGACAGCTGATTAAGAATAAAGCAAAACTAGCACCAATTAAGAACCGTAGCATTGTTTTTAGCGTTTAGAATTATCAGAATTAGCTATGGTAATGGTTTCTGATCTAAATTTATTTTTACCAAAATCTAGCGTACGAATTGGGAATGGAATATTGATATCGTGCGCGTCAAAAGCCTTTTTGATAGCAATAATGGCACGGTCTTGAGCGACTAACATATCTTTTCTTTTGGTCACCGGTGCCCAAAAACGCGCTACAAAGTTAATAGAGCTGTCGCCAAAACCTTCGTAGAAAAATTCGATATCTTCATTACTTTGCTGCTCAAACTCGTTTGTCAATGTTTCAATAGTTAACTTTTTTACAGCTTCTAAGTCACTCTCATAGCCTACTCCACAACTCAAAAATACACGAGAACGTTGGGTTTGACTCCAGTTTTTAAATGGCGAGTCAACAATGTTTGCATTAGGGATAATTACATAGTTGTTATCAGCTTGTCTAATGGTAACGTTGCGTAAGGTAATATCTTCAACAATACCTGAATAATCGTTAGATTCAACCCAATCACCAAGCTGAAGTTTAGGCATAAAACTTAAAATCACACCGCTAAAGGTGTTGTTTAAAGTTCCTTGTAAGGCAAGACCTATTGCAAGACCTACAACACCGGCACCTGCAAGAACTGATGTAAGTACTTTATCAAGATCCATAATTCCAAGGGCAATAAAAAAGCCGATGAGAACAGTGATGGCAAAGGCAGTTTGACCTGCCATCACTTTTATTGAATCTTGCTTCACACCACGCATCAAAATATTGCGAACAAATTTTGAGACGTATTTAGCACCGTGCCAAAAGAGTACAAAAACTAAAACCGCAACAAGAAAATTGGGCAATTTTAGAATAAAACTTTCACCCCATCCCTGAAGTTTCTCAATAAGTTTGTAAAGGTCAAAACCAAAAATGGTCCAATCAGAATTTGTGTTTTCTTGAAGTAAAAGCATATGTACGTTTTGGTTGATTAGTTCTGTTGTATAAATTACGATTTTTTATGCGTTTCAGATTTTGTCATTCTCCAACTGTCAAGCATCCAACTCGTTTTCTCAAGTTCTCTGATGTAAGCGCCTAATAAATCAATTGTTCCCTCATCGCCACCTTCATCTGCAAAATTTACGGTTTTGCGCATCTGTGTGAGTAGTTTGCCGTGATCTTCGAGTAATAGTTCTATCATTTCTAAATCGGCAGTTTCACTAGGGGATTCTTTGAGGTTTGCCATTTTAAGATATTCTGATAAATGGCTAACGGGCTGGTATCTCAGCGTCAAAATACGCTCGGCAATTTCATCGATCTTGATCAGGGTGTCGTTATACATCTCTTCGAACTTTTCGTGAAGATCGAAGAAATTTTCACCCACAACGTTCCAGTGAAAGTTGCGCAGTTTTTGATAATAAATATGATAATCTGCTAATAAAACATTAAGCTGCTCAACGGTAGCTTCAGTTTTTTTTGGATCTAAATTTAAATAGTTCATGATCTAATTATCGTAAAAGTTAATACTCAAAGTTAAGCGGCATTTTTCACTTTAAGAGCGTGTTAAAACCGTTTAGTATAAGTTTAACTGGAAAACCTAAAAGTTGTTAAGTTTACATTTTTCAGTTAAAAAAAAGTTAAAATTATGTGTGAGAATTACACCACTTTATAATACATTAGCAAAATTCAACCCTACTTCATTACTAAAATGAATTTTACAGATTTACAAAGCAAGCGCGTACTCGTCACCGGAGGTTGCGGATTTATAGGATCTAACCTCACTGAAGCGCTCTTAGAGGCAGGAGCTTCTGTTACTTGTCTAGACGATTTATCTACAGGAAAGAAAAAGAATATAGAACCTTTTCTAGAACATGACAATTTCAGTTTTATTGAAGGAGATATACGGGATTTTGAAACCTGTAAAAAAGCTGTAGAAGGATGTCAGTATGTAAGCCATCAAGCTGCGCTTGGCTCTGTTCCACGTAGTTTAAAAACTCCTTTGCTTACACACTCGGTTAATGTTACCGGATTCTTAAATATGATGGAGGCTTCTCGACTTGCCGGAGTATCCAAGTTTGTCTATGCCGCTAGTTCTTCGACTTACGGGGATAATGAAGCTTTGCCAAAAATCGAAAGCGAGATCGGAAGACCGCTTTCTCCCTATGCAGTAACCAAACTTGTAAACGAATATTACGCTGGTGTCTATAAGCGTAATTATGGTTTTAATTCTATTGGGTTACGTTATTTTAATGTGTTTGGCCCAAAACAAGATCCCGACGGAGCTTATGCGGCGGTGATTCCGAAATTTATTTCATCCTTACTGAATAAGGAGTCTCCCGTGATAAATGGTGATGGTTCTTTTTCTAGAGATTATACCTATATAGACAATGTGGTGCAGGCCAATTTATTGGCGTTGGTTACCGACAATAAAAATGCACTTAATGAGGTGTATAATATTGCCTACGGAGCGCGTACTTCTTTGATTGAATTAGTAAATTTGCTCAAAGATCGTTTGCTTAACTATAACAGCGATTTAATTGACATTCAACCTAAATTTGGACCAGAGCGACCGGGAGATGTTCCTCATTCTTTAGCTTCTATTGCCAAAGCAAAAAATCTTTTGGGATATGACCCAGAATATGATTTGGAGGCAGGAATCAATAAGGCAATTGACTGGTACAAGCAAAATTTAGAAACAGATAAAGATAATTAATGAGCATTGCAATTATTGGGTTAGGTTATGTAGGACTACCTTTAGCACGTTTATTTGCTACAAAATATCTTACGATAGGTTTTGACATTAACAAAGAGAGAATAACCCAATTGCAAAGCGGTTTTGATAAGACCGGCGAACTTGATTCAGAGCATTTAAAGGCTGTTCTTATAAATGAGACTTCTGCTTCAAAAGGTTTGTTTTGTACTTCAAATCCCGAAGATCTTCAGCAAAGTGATACCTATATCATCACTGTCCCAACACCCATAGATAAGAATAACAACCCAGACTTGACTCCTTTAGAAAAGGCAAGCAAGTTGGTAGGAGGTTTTTTAAAGAAGGGAGACATTGTAGTCTTTGAATCTACGGTGTATCCTGGTGTTACCGAAGAGTTTTGCATTCCCATCTTGGAGAAAGCCTCAGGTTTAATTTTCAATACAGATTTTTATGCGGGATATTCTCCAGAACGTATTAATCCGGGTGATAAAACGCATACTGTTGATAAAATAAAAAAAGTGACCTCGGGATCTAATCCTGAGATCGCACAACACGTTGATCAACTATACGCTTCAGTAATTACGGCAGGAACTTTTAAAGCAGCATCAATTAAAGTTGCCGAAGCTGCCAAGGTGATAGAAAATTCACAACGCGATATAAATATTGCTTTCGTTAACGAGTTGGCAAAGATTTTTAATCTGCTTAATATTGATACGCAGGCTGTTTTAGAAGCAGCAGGTACAAAATGGAATTTTCTTCCATTTAAACCAGGTTTGGTTGGTGGGCATTGCATAGGTGTTGATCCATATTATTTGGCTCAAAAGGCAAAGCAAGTAGGGTATCATCCTGAAATAATATTGGCAGGAAGAAAACTCAACGATAGTATGGGCCCTTATGTAGCCTCGCAGGTGGTGAAATTGATGGCGAAAAAAGACATTAAGCTTAAAAACAGCCGCGTTCTTGTATTAGGAATTACGTTTAAAGAAAATTGTCCCGATGTACGCAATACCCGCGTAATAGATATTATACAGGATTTAAAAGAATACGGTGCTCAGGTTTCGGTTTATGATCCGCAGGCAGATGCAGAATTAGTAAAACTTGAATATGATATTGAACTCCTACAGCATTTGGAAGACAAGCTTTTTGACGCTGTAGTTCTTGCCGTAGCGCATCGAGAATTTGAGCAAATCGATCTTGAAAAGCTTAAAGCCAATACCGCTGTGGTTTATGATGTTAAAGGCTTTTTAACCGAAGGTGTAGATGGAAGACTTTAAATCAAAAAAGATACTTTTTATTTTTGGTACGCGGCCCGAAGCTATAAAGATGGCGCCGGTGATTAAATCCTTTCAGAAGGAGTCTTGTTTTGAAACCAGAATCTGCATCACCGCTCAACATCGGGAAATGTTAGATCAGGTATTGCACTTTTTTGAACTTCAACCGGACTACGATCTTGATTTAATGCAAAAAAATCAGGATTTAATAACGTTGACTTCCAGAGCCTTGGTTGCATTAAAAGTTCCGTTTGAAGATTTTAAACCTGACCTTGTTTTGGTTCACGGGGATACCACCACCACGATGACCGCAAGTCTAGCTGCATTTTATGCAGGAATTAAAGTGGGACACGTTGAAGCAGGTTTACGCACCTTTAATATGCAATCACCATTCCCAGAAGAGCTCAATAGACAGTTTACAAGTAAAATAGCCGATTTCCATTTTGCGCCTACCCAACAGGCACAAGCCAACCTGGTTGCGGAAAACATTTCAGAAGAAGAAATTGTGATTACGGGGAATACGGTGATCGATGCACTGCAAGAGACGGTACTTAAAATAAAAAACTTAAAACCGTCATTTGCAGCCGGTATTCCTTTTGAGTCGAAGAAAATCATTTTGGTTACGGGACACCGCAGAGAGAATTTTGGAGATGGTATGCAGCGGGTTTGTAATGTTTTGAAGGAAATCGCTTTAGCTTGTGAAGAAGTTCATTTCGTTTATCCTGTTCACCTTAATCCCAACGTACAAACAGTTGTGGAAAAGACGTTAGGAGGAGTGTCAAATATTTCTTTGATCGCGCCTTTAGAGTATCCTGATTTTGTTTGGCTCTTAAATGAGTCCTATTTTATTATTACAGATAGTGGCGGAGTTCAAGAGGAGGCGCCAAGTTTAGGTAAGCCGGTAATCGTCACGCGGGATACTACAGAACGACCCGAAGCAGTAAACGCAGGTACCGTAAAACTAGTGGGAACCAATGCAGAACAACTCAGGACTGAAGTCCTGGATCTTATCGATAATGTTGAAGCTTATAAGAAAATGAGTTCGGCACACAATCCTTATGGCGATGGGAAGGCAGCGCAGCGCATCGTTAATTTTGTAAAAGATAGACTTTAGTCTAAGGTGTTAACAAATGTGGTAAGCGGTGGTTTAACCTATAATCTTTCCTAACTTTACCGCGTATGGAATTTTCTTCAAAGTTATTAGAGCAAGCTGTTTATGAGATGTCTCAGCTACCGGGTATTGGAAAGCGTACAGCCTTGCGTTTGGTTTTACATTTACTGCGCCAACCTGAAGCACAGACCGAGCAATTGACTGAAGCTTTAACAGGGTTGCGCACCGGTATTAAATTCTGTAAAAATTGCCATAATATTTCAGATACCGAATTGTGCGAGATTTGCGCAAACCCCAATAGAGAATCGGCAATTGTTTGTGTGGTCGAAGATGTTCGGGATGTGATGGCTATTGAAAATACGAGTCAGTATCGCGGGCACTATCATGTTTTAGGCGGAAAGATTTCTCCATTAGACGGTATTGGTCCGCAAGATTTGACGATCTATTCTTTAATCGAAAAAGTAAAATCAGGAGCCATCGAAGAGATCATTTTTGCATTAAGTTCTACTATGGAAGGGGATACGACCAATTTTTATATCTATCGTCAGCTTGAAGGTCTTAATGTAAAAACATCTACCATTGCGCGTGGTATTGCGGTGGGAGACGAACTTGAGTTTGCAGATGAGGTTACTTTGGGAAGAAGTATCCTTAATCGTATTCCTTTTGAAAACTCCCTAAAGCACTAGGCGATGCTGCTTTCGGTAATTGTTTTAACGTATAAAGTACCCTATCATTTACTACTTTGTGTGCAAAGCGTTGAGCGTTCAATAGCAAGTATTGATGCCGAAATTATTGTTGTAGATAACAATTCTCAGGATGAAACAGAAGAATTAATTACGACCAATTTTGAGCGTGTTATTTTTCAGCAGAATAGTGAGAATCTAGGATTTGCTAAAGCCTACAACCAAGCGGTTCATACTGCAAAGGGCAAGTATGTATGCATTTTGAATCCAGATACGGTTTTGCCAGAAAACTGCTTTAAAACTCTTATTCCATTTGCCGAAAAGCAACCTAATTTTGGAGCTTTAGGACCACGATTGATTGATGGCACCGGGCATTATTTGCCAGAAAGTAAACGCAATGTCCCTGATTTTAAGGTCGCATTTAAAAAGATGACCGGCGATACTTCTAGATATTATGCCAATCAACTTGCTCAGGATGAAATAGGGGAAGTTCCTGTTCTTGTTGGTGCCTTTATGTTGGTAAAGAAGCAAGCATATTTGAAGATCAAAGGTTTTGATGAGCGCTATTTTATGTATGGGGAAGATATCGATTTGAGTTACAGACTTACTCAAAACGGATTTAAGAATTATTATTTTGGGCAAGTTTCTGTTATTCATTTTAAGGGTGAAAGTACTGTAAAAGACCGTAAATATAATTTGAGATTCTATGGTGCGATGCAGTTATTTCAGCAGAAACATTTCTCCCAGGGATTTTTTATAGACAAAGCTTTGGCTTATGGTCTTAAATGTTTAGCCTTCAGTAAATCTAAAGTTGCCTCAAAAGAAGAAGATCAGAAAGAAAAGACAGCAATATTTTGGGTTTACAAAGGAAATCTGGAGCAAGAAGAATTAAAAAATATACCTTTTCAGATAAACCAGGTGATAAATTTTGAAAAGGAAAAGGAGCTCCAGAAATTCAATAGCAAACTGATTTTTGATTTGAATTTCTTGAAGTTTTCCGAAGTGATTGATGCCTTTCAGTTGTTAAAAAACAACAAAAATAGGTTTCGCATACGACCTTCAAATTGTAATTTTATCCTTGGAAGCGACACCTCTACAAGTCGTGGCGAACTATTAAAATGGTGAGCGGTAATTAAAAAATCGTTTTCATAAGCTTTATTTTAGTAAATTCGCAAAAAATTATAGTCTACTAATATTTATTTTGATAATATGGCAAAATTTGAACTGAAATTACCGAAAATGGGAGAAAGCGTTGCTGAAGCTACAGTGACAAACTGGCTCAAAGAGGTAGGCGACTCCATTGAGATGGATGAACCGGTAGTTGAGATTGCCACAGATAAGGTTGATAGCGAGGTTCCTAGTGAAGTTGAGGGCGTATTGGTAGAAAAACTATTTGATGTTGACGATGTTGTAGAGGTTGGTCAAACCATTGCCATAATAGAAATAGAAGGTGAAGGCGCTGAAGAAGTAAGCACTGAAGAACGTGTTTCAGAAGAAAACGTAGCTGAAGAAGAACCAGAAGATGAGGCTGTAGCACAGGCAGCGCAAATGCTCGATCAGGGACAAGAGACGGCTGCGGCTCCTGCTATTACAAATGACGGTGCCCGCTTTTATTCGCCACTTGTAAAAAATATTGCTCAGGAAGAAGGTATAGCGCAAGAAGAACTTGATAAAGTACCGGGTACCGGACTCGAAGGCCGTGTGACTAAAGATGATATTCTTAAGTATGTGGAGCATCGTGGAAAGAAGACTACCACTTCGGAAACCAATACGCCGAATGCCACACCAAAAGAAACTACATCAGCAGCAGTACAAACACCGGTAAGTGTAAATGGAGGTGATGAGATCATCGAAATGACTCGTATGGGGAAAATGATTTCAAAGCATATGATGGCATCAGTGCAAACATCTGCACACGTACAATCATTTATTGAAGTTGATGTAACTACGATCTGGAACTGGAGAAATAAAGTAAAAGCTGAATTTGAAAAGCGAGAAGGTGAGAAGCTTACGTTTACTCCAATTTTTATGGAAGCCGTTGCTAAGGCAATCCGGGATTTTCCATTGATCAACATTTCAGTGGATGGCGATAAGATCGTCAAGAAAAAAGATATTAATTTAGGAATGGCAGCAGCTTTACCGGACGGTAATTTGATCGTTCCGGTAATCAAGAAGGCAGACCAACTCAATCTTGTGGGAATGGCGAAAGCTGTTAATGATCTTGCTTCACGAGCACGTGCCGGTAAATTAAAGCCAGACGATACACAAGGAGGAACCTACACCGTGACTAATGTAGGGACCTTTGGTAGTGTAATGGGGACGCCAATTATCAATCAGCCGCAAGTGGGGATTTTAGCCCTCGGAGCTATTAGAAAGGTGCCAGCGGTAATTGAAACACCAGAAGGTGATTTTATAGGTATTCGCCACAAAATGTTCTTGTCGCATTCGTATGATCACCGTGTGGTAAACGGTGCTCTTGGAGGACAATTTGTACAGCGTGTTGCACAATACTTAGAAGCCTGGGACGCCAACCGAGTGGTTTAAAAGTTAAACTAAGATTTAAAAATTTTAAAGATCCTCTCCATACAGAGAGGATTTTTTATGCACTTTTCTGAAAATTAAGCGAAATACGATTATAGCTTTTCAAAATGTTTATCATTTGGAATAGGTAATTGTACTTTTGTAGAAATTAAAGCAACCTATGAACTTAAACTTAACCAGACCTATTTGTTTTTTTGATCTGGAAACCACAGGAATCAACGTAGCTAAAGACCGTATCGTAGAAATTTCAGTATTGAAAGTCTTACCTAACGGAAAAGAAGAAAAGCATACTTGGCTGGTAAATCCTACCATCCCAATACCGCCCGAAACTACAGCGGTACACGGTATCAAAGATGAGGATGTGGCAGATAAACCTACGTTCAAAGAATTGGCTAATGAGATTCATAATTTGATCAAAGATTCAGATTTGGCAGGCTTCAATTCTAACCGCTTTGATATTCCGCTTTTAGCTGAAGAAATGTTACGTGCAGAAGTAGATTTTGATATGAAAAACCGAAACGCAATTGATGTGCAGACGATTTTTCATAAGATGGAGCAGCGTACCTTGAGCGCCGCTTATAAGTTTTATTGCGATCAAACTTTAGAGGATGCCCACAGTGCAGAAGCAGATACGTTCGCGACCTATGAGGTTTTAAAATCACAACTGGATCGCTATGAGGATCTAGAGAATAATATGAAAAGCCTCGCAGAATTCAGTGCGCGTAAAAAGTTTGCAGATTTCGCAGGATTTATCGCCTTCAATAAAGACGGGGAAGAAGTCTTTTCTTTTGGGAAACATAAAGGCAAAAAGGTTGAAGATGTACTTGAAAATGAACCCGGCTATTTTGGTTGGATTCAAAATGCAGATTTTCCTTTGTATACTAAAAAGGTGCTTACCGCAATTAAACTTAGAAAGCTCAATACCAAGTTTTAACTCAAAATGATTAACAAACTATTCCTGTTTTTAAGTTTTGTTTGTTTTTCCATTCACGGGCAAACAACTTCTGTTCAGGGAAAGGTGGTTAATAAGGAAACTCAGGAGGGAATTCCGTTTGGACATCTAATTATAACGAAGCTCAAAAAAGGAACTTCTACAGACGAAGAAGGCAATTTTATCTTAACTTTTGAAACTAATGAAGCTGAAGAATTCGTAAAGATCTCCAGTGTAGGTTATGTTGATCGAAGGATAAAAGTTAAAGAGCTTACCGGGCAGATCACGCTAGATCCCAAGATTGATGATTTGGGCGAAGTTCGCATCTATGATATAAAAGATAGAAAGCACAAACGCATAAATCCCTTCATTGGAGCGAGAATTGTAGGCTTAGGTAATTTTAGTGGCGGAGCTTATCCTTCAGCATTAGCGCGTCATTATGAACGTCCTGAGAAGTTTGATCAGGGCTGTTTTATTAAGGAAGTGGAGATTGATTTTTACAGGGTGATAGGCAAACCGAGTCCTGCAGCAAAGTTTCGTTTGCGAGTGCTTAGGGTTAGTGAGGATGGTAAACCTGGTTCAGATTTGCTCGTTGAGGATTTGATCTTAAAGAAGGAAGCTAACGCGAGAATTATCAAAATAGACTTGTTACCCTATAAAATTGCTGTTCCGCAAAAGGGACTTTTTATTGTGGTTGAGCATATTTTTATCCCAGAAAATCGCTTTCTTGAGCGCCTTAGTATCAAAGATGCTGAAACGGGCAACTTTAAAACGTATGAAGTCGCACGTTATGCTCCAATTTTTAAAGGTGTTGAAGTAGATCAGAAAAGCGATAGCCGCAGTTATTATAAAAGTTTAGAAGGCTGGAAAGCTGTAGCGCAGCTTAACACTGCAAACAGTATCTTGGCAGGGAGTGCTCCGGCACCGGCTTTTAAAGTATTATTTACAGATTAGATTATGAAAATTATTTGCATCGGTCAGAATTATAGCGATCATATTAAAGAGCTCAATAGTAAACCTTCGAGCGAACCTATGTTCTTTTTAAAGCCAGATTCTGCTGTTTTATTAAAAAAGCATCCGTTTGTTATTCCTGAGTTTAGTAACGAGGTGCACTATGAGGTTGAATTATTGGTACGAATTAATCGCTTAGGAAAATATATTCAGCCTAAATTTGCACATAAGTATTATGATGAGATCGGTCTTGGAATCGATTTCACGGCACGAGACTTACAACGAGCGTGTAAAGAAAAAGGACATCCTTGGGAAAAGGCCAAAGGTTTTGACGGGTCTGCAGTACTCGGAGACCATTGGGTGTCCAAAGAAAAATTTAAAGATTTAAACGATATTAATTTCCGTTTAGAAAAAAATGATAAAATTGTGCAGTCAGGGAATACGCGTGATATGATTTATGATATTGATACCTTGATCGCACATGTATCTCAATTTATGACCTTAAAAATTGGCGATATCCTGTTTACAGGTACTCCGGCGGGTGTTGGCCCGGTTGCTATTGATGATAGGCTTAAAGGATACTTAGAAGACGAACCCATATTTACTGTGAATATAAAATAACCCCAAAATTAAAGAGAACCCATGCCTACACATTATGATTTATACCAGCTCGAAGATATGTCTGGCGGTGACAAGGAGTTTATGCAGACTGTTGTTGAAGCTTTTTTAACCGAAATCCCACCAGATCTTCAAAGTATGCAAATGGCGATTGATAATGATAATCATAAGATGGCTTATCAATTTGCACATAAAATGAAACCGAATTTAGAAATGTTCGGTATTGATCTTATTCGAGAAATTTCGGCGATGGAGCGCTGGGCAGACAGCAATAAACCTACTTCTGAAATACGCCCGCAATTAGATACCATCATCACGCTAATCAATAATGCGATTGAAGAAATGCGCAAAGACTGGAAGATGTAATGCGAGCGCATATAATTACAATTGGAGATGAGATACTTATCGGTCAAATTGTAGATACCAATTCGGCCTTTATCGCAAAAGAGCTGGATAAAGTAGGTATCGAAGTGCACCAGATATCTTCCATTTCAGATAATAAACAGCATATTTTACAAAGCTTAGCAGAAGCTCAGGAAACTTCAGAGTTGGTGCTTATTACCGGCGGTTTGGGGCCTACGAAAGACGATGTAACTAAACATACGTTTTGTGAGTATTTTCAAGATACCCTGGTTGAAGATCCAGCGGTATTGCAAAATATAGAACGCATTTTTAAACACCACGTAAATCGACCTATGCTGCCCGCTAACAGATCGCAGGCCTTAGTGCCCAGCAAGGCAACCGTTTTGATGAATAAAAACGGTACGGCTCCGGGAATGTGGATGCAATCTGGTAAAACGGTATTTGTGTCGATGCCGGGTGTTCCGTTTGAGATGAAAGCATTAATGACCGATGAGGTCATCCCGCGAGTGCAGCAAACCTTCAGTAGGCCGTTTATTTTACACAAAACCTTGCAGACTTATGGTCGCGGTGAGAGTGAAATAGCCAATACCATAGAAGATTGGGAAGACAACCTTCCGTCAGATATTAAGCTAGCATATCTACCTGCTTTAGGAAAAGTACGTTTGCGACTTTCTACCAAAGGCCCAGATAAAGCGCTTTTAGAACGTCGTCTTGAAGAGCAAATCACATCGCTCAAAGCCTTGATAGGAGATATTATTGTGGGTTACGATGATGATGAGCTTATAGAAAAAGTTGTAGGAAGTTTATTGACGAATAACAATAAAACCCTGGCGGTAGCCGAAAGTTGTACCGGAGGTCAAATAGCTGCGGCAATAACAGCTATTCCCGGAGCTTCTTCATACTTTAAAGGCGGAATGGTAACCTATGCCACGCATTCTAAAGTGGAACTTCTTAAAATTGATCAAGCGGTGATCGACGAGCATTCGGTGGTGAGTGCACAAGTTGCTGAAGCGATGGCCGCAGCGGTTAAAAATTGGTATCAATCAGATTATGCCATTTCTACTACAGGTAATGCAGGACCTTCAAAGGGAGATTCTGATGCTGAGGTAGGAACCGTTTTCATCGGAATTGCTACCCCAACAGGAGTTTTTTCGCAAGAATTTAAGATGGGAAGTCAGCGTGAGCGCGTGATTTCAAAAAGCGTGAATAAGGCGTTTGAACTCTTGCAAAAAGAAATTTTAAAAAACTAGCAATTTAAGTTGGTCAACTTGATTTAGTTGTGTAAATTTGCACCCTGTTTTTCAGTAACACATTATAAAGTTTAGAATCATGTCAAGAGTTTGTGAGCTTACGGGCAAAAAAGCAATGGTAGGAAACAATGTTTCTCACGCGATGAATAAGACCAAGCGTAAATTTGATGCCAATTTAATCAAAAAACGTTTCTATATTCCTGAAGAAGACAAGTGGATTACATTAAAGATTTCTACAGCCGCTCTTAAAAATATAAATAAGAAAGGTATTACTGCTGTGCTTAAAGAAGCGCGTGCTAAAGGCTTTCTTACTAAATAATAACGGTATAACGATTAGGAATTATGGCAAAGAAAGGCAATAGAGTACAGGTAATTTTAGAGTGCACAGAGCATAAAGCTTCTGGGAAACCAGGAACTTCTCGTTATATTACCACTAAGAACAAGAAGAACACACCAGATAGAATGGAGTTGAAAAAATTCAACCCTATCTTGAATAAAATGACTGTTCACAAAGAAATAAAATAAGACATGGCAAAGAAATCAGTAGCAACATTACAGACCGGTTCAAAACGTTTGACCAAAGCCATTAAAATGGTAAAATCTCCTAAGACAGGAGCTTACACTTTCGTGGAAGCTGTTATGGCACCAGAAATGGTTGGAGAGTTTTTAGACAAAAAATAAGACATTCTAAATGTTTATACGTAGCCGTTACACTTTGGTGTAACGGCTTTTTGTATTTTTTTATTTTTGTCTCAATTTTAAACAAGGTTAAAGAGATACCTTTGCGTTGTTAACTATGCATCTTAAATACGATGAGTTTTTTCAAAAAAATATTTTCAAAGGAAAAAAAGGAAACTTTAGACAAAGGTCTAGAGAAAACCAATGCTAACTTTTTAAACAAGTTAGGTAAAGCTGTTGCCGGTAAAAGCAAGGTTGATGATGAGGTGCTTGACGATCTTGAAGAAGTATTGGTTTCAAGCGATGTAGGCGTTGCGACTACCATAAAGGTCATTGACAGGATCGAGGCTCGTGTGGCACGCGATAAATATTTAGGGACCGAAGAACTCAATACTATTTTAAGAGAAGAGATCGCAGGTTTGATGAGCGAGACCAATACCGGTGACGCTACAGATTTTACCGTTCCTGCTAAAAAGCCTTATGTGATTATGGTAGTTGGTGTCAACGGTGTAGGGAAAACTACAACCATCGGGAAACTGGCACATCAATTCAAGCAGAAGGGACTTAAGGTGGTTCTTGGTGCCGCAGATACGTTTAGAGCAGCAGCGATAGATCAATTACAAATTTGGGCTGACCGGGTAGATGTTCCTATCGTAAAACAGCAGATGGGAAGCGATCCGGCATCGGTGGCTTTTGATACCGTACAGAGCGCTGTAAAGATGGATGCTGATGTGGTGATCATTGATACTGCCGGGCGTTTACATAATAAGATCAATTTGATGAAAGAATTGACCAAAGTAAAACGTGTGATGCAGAAAGTGATCGATGATGCTCCAGACGAGGTTTTATTGGTTTTGGATGGTTCAACAGGTCAAAATGCATTTGAGCAGGCTAAGCAATTTACAGCGGCTACAGAGGTGACTTCGCTTGCTGTTACCAAGCTAGACGGAACCGCAAAAGGCGGTGTTGTCATTGGTATTAGCGACCAGTTTCAAATTCCGGTGAAATACATTGGTGTAGGAGAAGGAATTGAGGATTTACAGGTTTTCAATAAAATTGAATTTGTTGATTCATTTTTTAGAAATTAGCAGCTAAACACTATTAAATAAGAAGGCATCCACAATTGTGAGATGCCTTTTTGTATTTTAGGGTGAAATTTAAGCACCCTATGAAACAACTACTACTTTTATTAAGCATTGCCTTTTTATTTTCCTGTAAAGAAACCTCTTCAAATGCTTCTACTGAAGAAGCAACTCAGACCTTAAATGACTCTACCGTTCAAGAACGTGAATATGCCGTTTTAGACTCTAAAGTCTTAACTGATGAAACGCTTTGGAAGTCGTTTGATTTTGAAGTGAAGATGTTTACCGAAACAAAATACGATCAACTCAAGCCTTTTATTTTCGAGAAAACTATTCCTGAAATTCAACAGGCTGTGGCTCAAGGCCAACTTACTTATGAAGAGTTGGTTCTTTTTTACCTAAGCCGAATTAAAAAATACGACCGTAACAACGACTTGTCATTAAACTCGGTTATTGCCTTAAATCCTAAAGTTTTGGATCAAGCCCGCGAATTAGATGCGAACCGTGCAGATGACTTCGATCCATATTCTATTTATGGAATGCCTATTCTGCTGAAGGATAACATCAATGCAGCAGATATGCCTACTACTGCCGGAGCAGTGGTTTTTGAAGATAATGACACCGGAGATGCATTTATCACCCAAAAACTTAAAGAACACGGTGCGCTTATTTTAGGAAAAGCCAATTTGAGCGAATGGGCGTATTTCTTTTGTGGCGACTGCCCAAGCGGTTATTCGGCAGTGGGCGGACAAACCTTAAATCCCTACGGAAGAAAAATACATGACACTGGTGGCTCTAGTTCGGGTAGTGGCGTTGCAATGGCTGCTAATTTTGCGGTTGCAGCGGTAGGTTCAGAAACCAGTGGTTCTATACTTTCACCATCCAGTTCAAACTCGGTTGTAGGTCTGAAGCCAACAATTGGTTTATTATCTCGCGGCGGGATCATTCCTATATCTAGCACGCTAGACACACCGGGACCTATGACACGCAATGTAATTGACAATGCGATCTTATTACAGGCGATGACCGGTCTTGACGAAGATGATGCTGCCGCTGTTAATTTAAATGCAGCATCCACTGATTATGTAAACGGATTAAAAGATGTTGTGGCTTCTGCATATTTAAGCGAAAAGCGTCTAGGCTATTATACCAATTATGATGATACGCTTTATCTGCAAGCTGTTGAAGCGTTACGAGAAGCTGGAGCCATATTAATACCTATTGAGCGTCCGGAAGTTGATTTGCCGCAGTTTACGCGTGTTCTCAATCTTGATATGCAGAAGGATTTACCGGCATATATAGCCAATTATGGATCAAAGAATTTGGCTGTGAAGGATCTCGAAGATATCACAGGATTCAATAAAAAAGATTCTTTGATTAGAATGCCTTATGGTCAAAAACTTTTATATGGGGTGCTTGCAGATTCTGCTTCAGCGGAAGAATTTACAGCCATAAAAGATACACTAGAACGCAATGGGAGACGCTTTTTTGACGAACCGATGAAAGTCAATGATCTTGATGCGGTGTTATCCATCAATAATTATATGGCGGGCTATGCGGCTGTGGCAAAATATCCGGCAATTACTGTGCCTATGGGCTATCAAGAAGATAACCGTCCTATGGGATTGACCTTTATTGCTCCCACCTTATCTGAAGCGCAGCTTTTAGAACTCGCTTATGCATACGAGCAAATTTCAAAAATGCGTAAAACACCGACGAATTTTGAGGAGTAACTATTAAAAAACCTCATTCAATACACCCCATAAATCATTATCATAAGAAGTAGGGCCTAAATCCTCAGAATAGGCCGCCGGCCCTAATCTTACAATAACCATTTTTTTACTGGGAATCACGTAAAGCTTTTTATCGTTGCCGCCTAAACCGGCAATAAGATCATCAGGCGCGTTAGGAATTAGTTTTCCGGTAAAGGTTTGTGTAGAACCCGGAAGTTGATAACTAGCTTTTCCATTAAGCCACCAGAGATATCCATAAGCCGGATTAAGCTCTTGCGATGTGGTGATCATGGCTTCATAATATGCGCTATTTAGCAATTGGTTTCCATCCCAACTTCCTTGATTTAAATTAAGTAAACCAAAGCGCGCCATACTGCGCGCCGTACTAAAATAAACGTTATTATATCCTAAGCTTACCCAGCGCCCATCGAGACCTATTTGAGTCTTTAGTTCATTTTCAAAAAAAGCTTCAAAACCCTTGGATGTTGCAGCATCTAACACCGGTTGAAGCAAGGTGTAATATGCGTTATAATAATACCATTCGGTATCGGGAGTAGTTTTAAAGTGTAAGCATTCAGGATCATAGCATGCGGTATTCTCAGCAGTAAAATCACCTCCCGAAGTCATCGTGAGTTGATTCTTGATTAGTATAGCATCTTCTTGTTCGTCAGTCATGGAGGTCCATCCACGGCCTAAAAACGCGGTGGTTTTATCGTTGAGATCTAGTAAATTTTGCTGAGCAGCAATGCCAACTGTTAAAGCCGTCAAGGTTTTTCCGGCGGAATTCCAGGGAAAAACATCTGTTGCTGTTTTTTCATTAAAATAGGCTTCATAAGCGATTTTTCCGTTTTGTAGTATCAAAAATGCTTCGGTATGCGTTGAAGCCAAAAAGCTTTCTAATTCAGCCATTTTAGCGGTATTCCAACCTAGGTCGGTCGGATCGCTCGTGGCCCACTCCGTTCCGCTTAGCGGCGGAAAATAAAGCGTTTCATCTGTAGGATTTTCGGGAGCATTGGTTTCATCAGAAGAACAAGCGATTAACCCTAATACCATCAGCATAAAAAATAAAGATCTCATAGTCAGAAGGTTTAAGAATCCACTAATTTAAGATATAAAAGCCTTAAAATACCGTATCTTTGCGCCCCAAAATAAAGAGCATTATGCGTACTAAAACCCTTAAGAAGAATAAAATAAACGTGGTGACTTTAGGTTGTTCTAAAAACGTTTATGATAGTGAAGTGTTGATGGGCCAATTACGTGCAAACAACAAAGAGGTGGTGCACGAGGAAGAAGGTAATGTGGTGGTGATCAATACCTGTGGTTTTATCGCTAATGCTAAAGAAGAATCTGTAAATACCATTCTTGACTATGTGCAGAAAAAAGAAGATGGTGTTGTAGATAAGGTCTTTGTTACGGGCTGTCTCTCTGAGCGCTATAAGCCTGATTTGCAGAAGGAAATTCCTAATGTAGATCAGTATTTTGGGACTACAGAATTGCCGGGTTTACTAAAAGCTTTAGGTGCAGATTACAAGCACGAATTGATAGGCGAGCGTCTTACCACCACGCCTAAGAACTACGCTTATTTAAAAATTGCTGAAGGTTGCGACCGCCCTTGTTCATTTTGCGCGATTCCGTTAATGCGTGGGGGGCATAAGAGTACGCCAATTGAACATTTAGTAACCGAAGCTGAAAAACTTGCTGCCAACGGAATTAAAGAATTGATTCTAATTGCGCAAGATTTAACCTATTATGGACTTGATCTGTACAAAGAGCGGGCGTTGGCAAAATTATTACGCGAATTAGTAAAGGTCGAAGGGATTGAGTGGATTCGCTTGCACTATGCATTTCCTACCGGTTTCCCGATGGATGTGCTTGATGTGATGAATGAGGAGTCAAAAGTGTGTTTTTACTTAGATATTCCGTTGCAGCATATTTCGACTAAATTATTAAAGTCGATGCGTCGTGGAACCACCTATGAAAAGACTAATGCGCTGCTGAAAACCTTTAGAGAAAAAGTGCCGCAAATGGCGATCAGAACTACTTTGATCGTGGGTTACCCCGGCGAAACTCAAGAAGATTTTGAGTTGCTGCGCGATTGGGTAAAAGAGATGCGTTTTGAACGTTTAGGTTGCTTTACCTATTCACACGAAGAAAATACCCACGCCTATACTCTTGAAGAAGATGTTTCCGAAGAGGTGAAAATGGAACGTGCTAATGAGATTATGGCGATACAATCGCAAATTAGTTGGGAATTGAATCAGGAGAAAATAGGAAAGGAATACCGCATCGTCATTGACCGAAAAGAAGGAAATTACTTCGTAGGCCGTACCGAATTTGATTCACCAGACGTAGATAACGAGGTGCTTATAGATGCTACTCAGCATTATTTGAAAACGGGCGAATATGTTACTGTAACTATCACTGATGCAGAAGATTTTGATCTGTACGCTGCGCCGGTAAGTAAATAAAAGGTTATCTTTAGGAATATATATTCCTAGAGATGAAAGCGATCACATCTAAAATTCATAAAAAGCAGCGCAATGTGCTGATAGTTTACGGGCTTTTTTACTTGATTATGGGTATCATCCCACAATTTAATGAAGAGTCTTCTTTAGTTTCTTGGAGTTATATCTTCGTTGGCGTCGTTATGTTAGGCACTATTGGCTATCAAGCGTATAAAGGCAATTACTTTTCCATCATAAAATGGAATGATAACATTTTAGCTTTTAAAAGCCCTGAATCTAAATTCGTTCAGTTTAAACGTAGCGCGATTAAATCAGTTAAATTAACTGATAAAAGTCTTACCATAAATGCCGGACTGGGCGATGGCGAAATGTTAGATCTTGATTATTTTAAAACGGAAGATCTGGAGTATTTTAAAAAGGATTTTGTAGAAGGCGCGCTTACTGAGACTGAAGCTTATAATCTAGCGGAAGCGTAAACGCAAATCTTCGGTATGACATTGCTCCACTCATTATAACTGCACTGGGCGGGCTATGATTGCCAAAAGCATCAATGACAAAAGTTTCGTTAGCTTGTATCGAAGATTGCTCCGCGTTGTCATAGAGAATACTTAAAGCCTCTACATCGAGTTTGACGTAAGTACGATCTAAAATTTTTCGAAACTCAAAATGCAGGTAAGGCGGGGTTTCAAACTTCTTGTAAAATATTCTAAAGTTATTTTCGTGTAATTGCTTTTTAGCCAAAGCGCGCATAAAATGCAATACAGAGCCATTGTAAGAATCTTCCCGATTCTTTAAATATTTTCTACGTGTTTTTTCTTTCAGTTCCTGAAAAAAGCTGAATCCTTCGTAATATACCATATTCATAATAGGATATTGTATAGACCTTCCCTTATCGTAAGCCACATAAAAATCAGTCAAGGTGTATCTAATAGTGTATCCCAGATGCTTGTTTTCTATAATAAGCGGTTCATTAGCCCAGGCGGAAAGCTTCAGTTTTGATGGACTGTAGTGCAATCCTAACGCATCTTCATTTAAAATGCGACACTTTTGTGCTTCGGGTGAATTCCCCAAAAATTGCGTTCTGAAAACGTCAAGTTTACGTTGCCTCGACCACGGATCGGTTTCTAAAAATACCTGATCTAAGGTTTCGGTTTTTTCAGAAAGGTAAACAGGCGGCATTTCGCCATTTGTATATTTATTGAGGTAGACGGGGGCGTAGCCCATCATCGTGATCACTAAAGGGCTCGTAATGCCTTCTTGAACCGGAATACTGTAATGTCCATTTTTATTGGTAATGGTGCCTACGGTAGTACCATCAAAATAGACACTTGCAGCTTCTAAAACGGTAGAGTCTTTTGTACTGTACACATAGCCCTCTAAGCGTTGTTGACCAAATAAAGAGCCTGAAAGAATTACTAGCAAGAGGAAACGATAATGCATAAAAAAACTATTACTGCAGTTATAAAACTACAATAATAGTTTTCAAATCTATCTAAATTAACCTTTATTTCTTCAAAGCTTCTTGAGCCTCAAGATTTTGGTTTACTAACTTCACCTCGAGTCCTAAATCCTGCACTTTTTTAAGTTGGGTTTTAGCATCACCTACAATCACATAGATGAGTTTTTCAGGATCAGCATAGGTGTTTGCCAGTTCTTTGATCTTATCTAGTGTAATCTCTTTTACAGTTTCCTGCTGATCTAAAATATAATCAGGCTCAAAATCAAGCGTTGCGATTTCGGTAAGATAGCCCAGTTTTGCATACGGAGTTTCAAAACTTCGAGCATTACTTTTAATAAAATAGCCTTTAGTCAACTCTAAGTCATCTGCATCGAAATCTTCAGCATAACTACGCATAATTTCTCTAACAAGCTCAGTACTTTCAGCAGTTACATTGCTACGCACTCCACTGCTCACGATGAATGGACCGGGGAGGGCAGAACCTGCAAATCTAGATCGCACACCATAGGTATAGCCTTTGGTCTCGCGCAACATCTGTGTAAGTTCACTAGCAAAACCACCACCGCCTAGGCGATAATTCATCATTTGCGCTGGAAGAAAATCTGGATCTTTAGCTGAAAGTGCCGCATAGCCAAATCTCAACTGTGATTGTTTAGCTCCGGGGACATCAATAAAGTACACCATTCCACGCTCTAAATTGGCTTGCACAATAGGCATTTTTACACTAATATTTTTTGATTTCCATTCTTGGGTTAATGGAGTCAAGGCATTAGTAATGCTACTTTCATCAAGAGCACCTACTACTTCTATAGTGGAAAGATTAGGAGCATAGGTTTCATAAAATTGCTTTACATCTTCAAGGCTTAATGCTTCAACTGAAGCAGTTGTGCCAAGAATATTCTTAGACAGTGTATGATCTGGGCCGTAGATCGCTTTAGCAAAAGCAAGATCAGCGATACTGCCGGGATCTGCTTTTTGCTGCTCTAAGCTCGTGAGCATATTTTTTTTCTCTATCTGAAATTCTTCAGCATCCCAGCGGGGAGTCAAAAGCATTTCAGAAACCAGTTGCATGGTTTTATCAAAATTTCGTGCGAGCGTGGTTCCGCTTAGGGTTGTGGCTTCTTGACCAGCATAGACCCGTACCGATGCACCTAATATATCTAATGCTTCTTCTAACTGCGCTGTAGTTTTATTTTGAGTTCCTTTAGTAAGAAGTTCTGCAGTAAGATTAGCCACGCCACTTTGATTCTCAGGCTCGCTGATCTGACCTCCGGCGATGGTTATTGCAAAATTTATAAGCGGAACTTCAGTATTTTCTATCCCATAAATTTGGAGTCCGTTTTCTAATTCTTTTTCCCAAACTTCAGGAACTTTAAGCTGCGGACTTTCGCCATAAGGCGGCTCAACGGTGCGGTCAAAAGAAGAAGGGGTACGCTCATACTCGGCAGCGATTGAAGGATCAAAAGTTTCTTCAGCACCGTTTACAATTTTTTCTTCTACAACTTCAGCTTCCTGAGCGTCAGCAAGGGCAAGTGTTGCTTCACCCTTTGGAACAAAACTGGTTACAACATAATTCTTATTTTTGATGTAGGCTTCATAAACACGCTTAACATCTTCTAGGCTTACTTTTTGAATTTGCTTAATGTCTTCATTGATATAACCCGGACTTCCGGCAAAAATTTGATATTGTGCCAACTGAAACCCTTTACCCAAAACGCTGCTCAGTCCGTTGTAAAAGCGGGTTTCCTGTTTGGCTTTGATACGCTCCAAATCTTCTGCGGTCATTCCGTTACTTTCAAAAAGTGCCAAAGCCTGATCGATTCCTACTTTAACCGAATCAAGATCAACACCAGAATTAGCGCGTACGCTCAAGCTGATTTCTCCGGCGAGTTCTGAGCCGCTGTAATACATTCTAGGGTTAGAAGCTAGCTGAAGTTCGTCAATAAGTACCGTGTTCAGCGGCGCCTTTTTTCCGTCAGATAAGTATGTGGTTAAAACTTCTAGCGCATATGAATCTTCGGTGTATTCCGGAGTTGCCGGCCAAGTCATTGTAAGTTGAGGCAGGCGGGCAAAATTATCTTCGTAGTATAAGTTCTTGTTTTCAGTAAGCTGCGGAATTTGTTTCTCGAGAGGCGCTATGGCTTCGCCACGAGGAATCTCACCAAAATACTTCTGGATCCATTCTTTAGTTTGTGCTGTATCAAAATCTCCGGCAATGGTCAAGGTCACATTGTTAGGAACATACCAGCGGTTGTAAAATTCTTTGACATCAGCAAGGGTAGCATTTTGCAAATCTTCTAAAGAACCGATCACTTGCCAGTTGTAAGGATGGTCTTTAGGATATAGATTTTTATGAATCACATAACGCTCGTGACCATAAGGGCGGTTGTCATAGCTTTGGCGCTTTTCGTTTTTTACGACCTGCTTTTCTTTAGCCAAAACTGGATCAGTCACGGTATTGATAAAATAGCCCAATTTATCAGCTTCTGCCCAAATCATTTTTTCTAGGGCATCGCTAGGCACAGTCTGAAAGTAGTTGGTACGATCTCTGTTGGTTGAGCCATTAGCGCCGCTACCACCTACGCGTGCGCTCAATTGGTCAAGACCACCTTTTCCTAAATTTTCAGATTCTAGAAAAAGTAAGTGCTCAAAAAGATGCGCAAAACCTGTACGGCCTTCCTTCTCACGTGCAGATCCTACGTGTGCCGTGAGTGCAACACCAACCACAGGATCTGAAGTATCTTTATGCAAAATTACCGTCAGACCATTGTCTAGGGTATATTCTTCATAATCAACTTTAAAATCGGTTTCAGTTGTGTTAGATTCAGGCTTAGTTTCTTTCTCTTGATCACATGCGATAAAACTAAAGCTCAGAAGCAATAGGTATAAAAAAGTATTTTTCATAGTAGTTAATCTAGAGCGCTTTCGGCACCCGGTGTATTTTTATCTTCTTCCAATTTTTCGATCTCTTCAAAAAACTCTTCAGGCTTCATAATACGCATCGTTTTTTGAACAACAATAGTATTTGATAAGGTGTAAACGTGGTTGTCTTTATTCCGCAGGTGCAGAAAGAATAAGGTAATATTCTCAACACGCCCAGACATTGGAAAATCTTTATCTACAATCTCTACGTAATCACCAATTTTTAGCGGATGATTAAAAAACAAAATCAATCCGGAAGTGATATTGCAAAGCAAAGACCACTGCGCAAAAAAGGCAACACCTAAAATAGTAATTACAGATCCAATTCCAGCAATTACATCTTGTCCCGAAAGTCCCCAGATCACTGCTAGACAGAATCCTAGTACCATAAAGAATAGAATGTTCAGGACCTTTATGGTGAGTTGTTTGCGGGTGATATCAAAATTAGCACGCCTGTATCTGCTTACGATAAGTTTTGAAACGACGTAGCGAATAATGCCTAAAACAAATAGGAGAATCAGGCTTTCAATAAGTTTGAATTCGAGTGGAGTCAAGGTATTTATTTTCTGTAATTATTGGGGTTGTTAAGGAATAAGGCGTTTGCAAAGAATAGTTTTCCATTTTCCCAGAAGGCTCTAAAAAGCGGATCGTCTACCATATACGTGATCGTTCCGCGGCCCATAGGTTCTACGCCAAATACTAAACTGTTGCTTAGATCTTTTAAAGCTGCTTCGCCTGCAAAACCAGATACGCGTTTAGGTTCAGCATCTAAATAGCCTACATTGTAACCACGATCTAAAAGCGCATAAGCATCGCTACCTATTTTTAAGCTGTAGTAAGTGTCTGAATAACCAAAAGCTAACGGATGTGTCGTATCTATATTGGTTTTAAAAATACTACCACTGATCAGGTTTTTAGCGCTTTCTTTTTGACGATCTGCATAAGCGATAGTTTTTGAGGTGATGGTATCTTTTGGCACTTCGGTGATCGCAGTTTTTAGATTGAAACCTTCCTGATCTGCAAATACACGTAGTGCGTTATCAATAGCGATTAGATTTCCGCCACTGCGTACCCAAGCTCTTAAGTCTTGTAGGACATTATCATTAAAATTATACCTTCCGCTAGGCAAGACTAAAACATCATAATCACTCCAATTGATGCGCCCTAAATCTGAAGCCTCTATAGAAGTCACAGGGTACTGTAACTGCTGCTCAAAGAAATGCCAAGTAGCACCGTAGCTTAATGACGAAGTTTGCTCGCCGGTAAGCACGCCAATTTTAGCTTTATTAATAAGCTTTACAGCAGAAGAACCAAAGTCTGGACCTGCAGTCGCAAAACTTGTAGGTACTGCGGTAATTGAGCGCTCAAACTCATTAGCGATAGCCACTAGATCAGTGTCAAAATTTTCTGAAGGATTATCGCTACGCGTGATGATCAAACTTCCGCTAGGATAATTTACCGTGCTGTTAGTAAAGGCTTCTTCTGTAAAACGCACTTTAATGCCTGCATGAAGCAAGGCGCTTAAAAAGCGTGCGTCACGCATACTATTCCATTTTGCAATATATCCTGCTGCGCTTTTAGAGACTGAATTTTGAGTAGATGAAGCAACATATTCTGAAGCCGATGCTGCAGCTTTAGTACTGGCAACAGCATCTAAACCATAAGCATACGGTAAACTCCAAGCGGTGATATCGTAAGTTAGGGGTGTGGTCAGAACTGCTTCGGGCTCAAACAGAACGTGTACTAGTTTTCCTTTAGGCTGATCAGTACTTAGCGTTATTGCTTTTGGGTAGCTCAGCGAAGTTTTATCAGCATCGCCATAAGCGGTACCTGATGCTTTACCTGCACCTGTGAAAGAATATTCAATTTGGTGAATGTCTAACAAAGCTGCAAGGGCATTGAGATGATCGAGTTCACCGGTAAGCGTAAATGTTTTAAACTCAACGTCAGGATTGCTGTAATACGTGTTAAATTCAGTATTTAGACGGTCAACGTTTTTCGCAGCAACTTCAACTGTAGAAAGTCCGGTGGTAAAGTGATGCGCAACACGATCGACTAACGTAAGAACGGTACCGTCTGCTTTTTCAATTCCTAAGCCTGCGCGGCCTCCACCAGCTTGTTCATATGTCATCCCAATGGTTCCCGTGTAAGTCGGGTAAGTGTCCCCGTAACTAGGGTAGAGAAGGTCAAAAACTTCTCGGGTAAAAAATAACCATCCGTTTTCATCAAAGTATTTTGCGTTATTTGTACCTATTTCACGCTGAAATTCAAACTGAAAAGGCGTAATGATCTCGTGATAAGGTTCAGCAGCGGGAGCAAAATAATACGGACTGTTGATCCCTTGTTCGTGAAAATCCACGTGAATATGCGGCATCCATTTATTATAAACTTTTAAACGTTGCTGGGTCTCTACTTGAGTCGCCCAAGCCCAGTCGCGGTTTAGATCAAAAAGGTAATGATTGGCACGCCCGCCTGGCCAAGGTTCATTATGCTCAGCCGCATCAGGATTAGTGTCATACGGTGTAGCTTTAACTTTATTGTACCAGTTGGCATAACGGTCGCGTCCGTCAGGATTGACACAAGGATCAATGATTACCACAGTATTTTGCAGCCAATCTTTTTTAGTGGTGATAAGTTCGTATAGCGTAAGCATAGAAGCTTCGGTGCTACTAGCTTCGTTACCGTGCACGTTATAACTGAGCCAAACGATCGCTTTATCCGGCGAAGCGCTTCCATCAGTTAAACCGGCATTTTTAAGTTGGTTGGTACGTATCGTTTCAATATTCGCCTGATTTTCGGGCGTGGTGATCACGGCATAGGTTAATGGCCTGCGTTCATTGGTTTTTCCATATTCATAAAACGTAACCCAATCAGAATGTTCTGCGACATATTTAAAATAAGCCACAACATCTGCGTGTCTTGAAAATTGGGTCCCAACTTGATACCCTAAAAATTCTTCAGGTGATTTTAAGTCTTGAGCTACGGAAAGAATAGAAAAAAGAAAAGCGAAAAGATAAGTAAACTTGTGCATACAATTATAGGGTTAGTAAGCGGTAAATCTACTAAAATTGTGATTAAGTGATGTCTGCGAATTAACGTAAATTTGTGGCATAAACTCAGTTAAGACTAGTAGTTTTGCAATCATTTTGTGATTGTTAATTATAGCAGTTTAAATAGCTTAAAAAGTAAAATTTGCTGCGATAAATTAGGAATTTCCTAATCAGTTTTTTTTGAAACCTTTATCAATGTCTGTAAAGCATATACCTTATAAAAATACCGGTTACTACTCAAAGTTGATTTGTGATTATCTGGAACAGAAAGAGGAGTTAAAATCATTTTATGGGCATTTTCCGAATCTGGAAAATTTTAAAAAGCAGATCGCAGATAAGAAGTTTTCAACTGAAAATAGAGCAACTCTCGTAAAAGCCTTACACCGTCAATATCAGAATCTAAATTCTAGTGACGAGGTAACGAAGGCCATCAATTTGCTGTCAGAACCACAAACCTTTACGGTTACTACCGGGCACCAACTCAATCTATTTACGGGCCCGTTGTATTTTTTATACAAGATCATTAGTACGATCAATTTGGCTAAAAAGCTAAAGGAAACATATCCTGAGCAAGATTTTGTTCCTGTTTATTGGATGGCAACTGAGGATCACGATTTTGAAGAGATCAACTATTTTAGAATTCACGGGAAAAAAATTCAATGGAATAGACCGGATACTACCGACAATGATAGCGGTGCGGTTGGGCAATTAAACACTGAAGGGCTAGAGCAAATCTATGAGCTTATTTGTGCTGAATTTGGAAACACAAACTCGGCTCGAGACCTTTGCAAATTGTTTGAAGATGCCTATCTGAAACACAACACGCTTACCGAAGCTACACGTTACCTTGCTAACGAATTATTTGCGGCGTATGGTCTGGTGATCGTTGATGGGGATGATGCCGATTTAAAGCGCATTTTTGCGCCTTATATGCAAAACGAGTTGGTAACGCAAACTGCTTTTGATGCGGTGCAAACACAAGCTGAAAAGCTGGAAGAAGCAGGGTATGGCGTTCAGGTGAATCCGCGGGAGATCAACTTGTTCTATCTGGCGGAAGGAATTCGAGAGCGTATTATTGAGAAAGAAGGACGGTATTTTGTAAATGATACGGACATAGCATTTTCTAAAGACGAACTCTTAGAAGCATTAGCCGAGCGACCCGAAGCATTTAGTCCTAATGTAATAATGCGACCGCTTTATCAAGAGGTGATCTTACCCAATCTGGCCTATATAGGTGGAGGAGGAGAGATCGCTTATTGGTTAGAGTTGAAAAGCTTTTTTGATAAGGTTGAAGTTCCATTTCCTATGTTGATGTTGCGTAATTCGGCGGTTTTGATCACCGAGAAACAAGAAGAAAAGCTACAAAAACTGGATCTTTCTATTGAAGAATTATTTTTAAGTCAGAATGATCTTGTAAATCGAAAAATCAGACGGATCTCAAATATTAATGTTGATTTTACTCCGCAAAAAGAACATTTAGTCAAGCAGTTTGAAGCAATGTACAGCATCGCACAAGAAACTGATGCTTCTTTTTTAGGAGCGGTAAAAGCTCAGGAAGTAAAGCAACTTAAAGGCTTAGAGCATTTAGAAAAGCGTCTGTTAAAAGCACAAAAGAAAAAATTGAGTGATCACGTAAAGCGCTTTACGAGTATTCAGAACGAATTGTTTCCGCAGGAAAACTTGCAAGAGCGTGTGACCAACTTTTCAGAGTTTTATCTGCACTACGGAAAAAATCTGATTCCGCAGTTATTTGAAGCGTTAGATCCTTTAGATTATCGCTTTACAGTTGTAACGCAATAATACTATTTGATCAGTTTTTTACCTTCTATACTAATCGCAGAGCCATCCATACATTGAATGCTGTCAGGATCTCTGGTTGCGAGTTCAGCAAAGGCTTCTCCGTACAGCTTTTCAAAATCAAAAATGATCTCATAATCGAGTACGTCATAAGCTTTCCAAAGCGGATGTTTGACTTCGTACTCCCAACTTTCCGTTGCTGATTTACGACTGTAGCCCCAGAAATGTTCGGTGATAAATTCGGTAATGCTTCCGGGAGCATAGGTTGTAGGTTCAGGAGCAGTCGCTACCTGAAAGAGCTGCCACTGCTCTTCGAGCTCAATGCCATAACTGAAGAAATTCTCATCGTGATTTAAATCATGTTTGTAGTGCATTTTATACACACTGTATTGCTCGTTATACAGCGTGTTTGCAACCCAGGCTATTGCCGGTTTCTGTACGATTTCTGAAATAAACACGGTGCCGCGTTTCCATTGTTTTCCGTCAAAATGCTTAACGTAAAATCTAAGATTGATTTCTTCAAAGCGCTTATGAAAAGGAATTGTAATGCCTTTGAGTTTGACATCGTCAAAAAGAAAGCCTACGAGACTCACGTAGCATTTCCCATCAAAAAAATCAAGTTCAGTATGCGCGGGAACATAGGGTAAAAGAATTTCAGGATCGATCGCGTAATTCGCAAAACATAGCTTTTTCCACGAAGCGGTAAGAAAACTCATTTACTTTTTGAAATATTTCGTTGGCGGAAGGAGCATCCCGAAGCATTCTCCTTCTTCTTTTCCTAAGTGTTTATGATGAATTTTGTGTGCGCGTCTAATTCCTTTTGCATACCAATTATTGGCATTTCTAAAAAGTTTAAAGCGCTGATGAATAAAGATATCGTGTACCATAAAGTACGTCACGCCATAAGCAAAAATACCAAGTCCTATAGGAAGACCAATCCATACATTTTCATATTGCCATAATAAGAAACAGCCAATACTGATTAAGGCGTAGAAGATGAAGAAAAAATCATTGCGTTCCCACCAAGAGCCGTGATCTTTATGATGATGATCTCTGTGTAACGACCATAAAAACCCGTGCATAACATATTTATGGGTGAACCACGCCATAAACTCCATAAGGGCAAAGGTGAGTAAGAATACGAGAATCCAGAGTGCTATTTGCATGTTAAATAAGATTTAGGCGGTACTTTACATAACTGCGGGCAAGTAAAGAGGCCTTTACATAATTAGGAACGCGAATGCGCGCATTTTTAATCTCAAGTGATGGCGTACTTTTTAACTTGCTTAAAAGCTTACGGTAGTAGCGATAAGCAGTGTAAACGCCAAATTTTGCTTCTACCGGCAATTTACAAATACCCGCAAGACCTTTTGCAAAATCAGCTTCGATTTCTACAATAATTTTTTGCTTAGAAGCCTCGTCGAGTTCGTTGAGGTTCGTATTGGGAAAGTACGTTCTGCTCAATTCTTCGTGGTCAGCTTTGAGGTCTCTTAAAAAATTTACTTTCTGAAATGCCGAACCCAGACTCATAGCACAGTCTTTGAGTTCGTCATATTTTTCTCGATCTCCCTTAACAAAAACCGTTAGACACATCAGGCCAACAACATCAGCCGAACCGTAAATGTAATTTTTGTATTCTTCTTCGGTTAAATATTTATTTTTGGAAAGATCCAGGCGCATACTATTCATAAAAGCATCTACCAGATGTTTCTCAATATTATACGTATGAAAGGTGTGCTGAAAAGAATTCAGAATAGGATTCAGACTAATTTTTTCCTCTAAAGCGTTTTCCAGATCAGCCTCAAATCGATTAAAAAGGCTTTCCTTATCGTAGGCGTGAAAGGTGTCTACGATCTCATCGGCAAAGCGCACAAAGCCATAAATGTTGTGTATGTCCTGCCTTATGCTGGGAGCGAGCATTCTTGTAGCTGTGGAGAAAGACGTGCTGTAGGAGCGCGTGACCGTCTCTGAGCAAGCTAGCGATACGTTGTCAAAAATTTGTTTCATTTCTTTTTCTTGTCATTTTTAGTTATTAGACCGGCCACTAGTTTACCGGAAATTAGGGCAGGTGGTACTCCCGGTCCGGGAACTGTCAACTGACCTGTGAAATATAAATTAGCAACTTTTTTACTTTTTAGTTTTGGTCTTAAAAATGCAGTTTGCAATAAGGTATTTGCAAGACCATAGGCATTGCCTTTATAAGAATTATACTGCTCCACAAAGTCTTTTACGCAAAAGGACTCTTTAAATATAATATTTTTTTTGACCGATTGCCCCGTAAGTTCTTCTAAACGATTGATGATACGATCAAAATACTCCTCGCGTAATTCTTGAGTATCGTGCAAGCCCGGAGCGAGTGGAATTAAGAAAAATCCAGCTTCTTTACCTTCTGGCGCCATCGCTGTATCACTGATTGATGGAAAATTGGCATAGAACAATGGAGCACCTGGCCACTTAGGTTTATCGTAGATTTCTACAGCGTGCTTGTCAAAATCAGTGTCAAAAAATAACGTGTGATGATTAACGTGCTCTAGCTTTTTATCAAACCCCACATAAAATAGGAGAGAAGAGGGCGCAAAGGTTTTTTTATCCCAATATGTTTCAGAATACTGTCTTAAATTCTTTGGCAGAAGTGTTTCGGTATGGTGATAATCAGCACCGCTAAGTACAATATCGGCTTTAATGGTTTTTCCATTAACAGTGATCCCGGTTGCGGTATTATTTTCGTTGACAATAGACTCCACATTGCTATTGGCGTGCATCTGTACTCCTAGAGATTCCGCTAAAGTAATCATACCTTCAATTACAGCGTGCATTCCATTTTTTGGGTGAAAAGTGCCAATTCCAAAATCAGCATAATTCATAAAACTATAAAAGGAGGGAGTATCACTAGGTTTCGCTCCTAAGAACAAAACCGGAAATTCTAAAATCTGAATTAGTTTAGGATTCTTGAATGCCTTGCGCACATCGCGACTGATGGTACTAAAAAAGCTTCCTATCTTTTTTATCGTTTGTGGAGTTACTAATTCCAGCGGAGAAACGCCCGGTCTATACACCAAATCTTTAATAGCAACTTCATAGTTGTTTCCGGCATCGTCAATAAATTCTTGCAATTTTTGTGCACTTCCGGGTTCAATAGCTTCAAAAGTTTCTTTGATTTTGCCTAAAGAATCGCCAATGGCAATAGAATCGTGCTTGCCAAAATACACACGGTACGCCGGATCAAGTTTGCTTATGTTATAAAAGTCTGAGGTTTTTTTACCAAAGTCGGCAAAAAAGCGGTCAAAAACATCCGGCATCCAATACCAAGAAGGTCCCATATCAAAGGTAAATCCGTCGCGTTTGTATTGTCGTGCACGACCACCCAAAGTGGCATTTTTCTCATAGATATGAACTTCGTGACCGGCTTGAGCTAGGTAACTCGCAGCGGCAAGTGAAGAAAATCCAGATCCAAGAATAGTAATTTTTTTAGGCATACAGTTTAGTTAAGTACATCGGATAAGGCTTCGATAGATTTAATGATTTTGACGTTTTCGGGCATTTCTTGCTGTTCAATTTTTTGAACCATTCTACCTAATAAATATAGCGGAATGTGTTCTTCTTCTATAGTTTTGTTGAAATGCTCAGCAAATTTGGCTACTCCCATATCGCAAGGATTTACCGTGAGATAGGACACAAAATGCGGATTATTATGTGTCTTTACGATGTATTTTAAATTTTCGATATGAATGTTCTGCCCTAAATAAACACACTTGTGACCGCGCGATTCTAATTCATAATTCAAGAACATTAAGCCCAGATCGTGAATTTCATTTTCGGGTAAAAACAAAACGAAAAGATTGTCAGATTTTTGTTCAACGGTGTTGATACAAGCATCAAGATTGAGTAGTATTTTCTGTTTAATAAGGTTAGATATAAAATGCTCGTGCGCCGGATTGACCACCCCTGCCTGCCATAAAAAACCAATTTTTTCTAGTAGCGGAATAAAAACCGAAAAAAAGAGCTCACTAAAGCCAAGCGTCTGTCGCAAGTGATTATACGTCTGGGAAAACAAACGTTGATCAAAATTCATCATCGCAATCTTAAACGAATTGATCGCGTGATGGTTGGCGCCCAGATCTTGCTCTTCAACGATCTCAGCCACTAGCGATGCAATCTCATTACTTGACCTTTTAGCGATCTTAGAAATCTTATAGTTGTGATCTAGCAAAAATGTTACGTTGAGTAGTTTTTGCAAATCATCTAAACTATAGGTGCGAATGTTTGTGGGGGTACGATCTGGATCTAGAAGATTATATCGGCGTTCCCACATACGTATGGTGTGGGCTTTAATGCCGCCAAAGCTTTCTAAATCTTTAATGCTAAAATTTGTCTTGACCGTATTCATAAGTAGATCTGGCGTATTCTAATCTACTCAAATGTACAGTTTTGTTTAATAGAATTGGTAAAAACTTCAACAAAACAGAAACTTTAGCATTGCTTTAAGAAAGGCTATACGGTATAAAATGGGATGACCTTAGATCTTAAACGTGATTCCGTCTTCAACGTTTCGATCGTATTTTTCCTTATCAAACTGATAGAGATAAGAACCTTTGCGTGACGAAGACATGTCTTTTTCTTCTAGTTTAACCAATACATCCAATCCATTTACCTTATTGATAAAATTACGTTTATCGAGCTTTTCATTTAGGATAGACTCATAAAGCTTTTGTAATTGGCGCATTGTGAATTTTTCGGGAAGTAATTCAAAACCTATAGGTTTGGAAATAGCGCGTCTGCGTAAGCGAAGAATAGCTTTACGCACCATCTCGTTGTGGTCAAAAATGAGTGAAGGCGCCTCTTCTATACTAAACCATTGCGCTGAATATTGTTCTATTAAATGCTCGTCGTGGTCTTCAATATTAATGAGTGCATAATAGGCGACAGACAGGGTACGCTCAGCAGGATCACGATCTACCTTACTAAAGTTATAAAGCTGCTCCATATAGATTTTGTCAAATCCTGTAAGGTGGTGCAGGATACGGTTTGCGGCGTCATCTAAAGTCTCTGTGTTTTTTAAAAACCCACCTATAAGCGACCACTTGCCTTTTTCAGGTTCGAAGTCCCTTTTAATTAGAAGAATTTTTAGGTCTTCCTGATCAAAACCAAAGATGATACAATCTACTGCAAGCAGCACTTTATCTTCAGAGTTGTAATTATTGAGTTGATCTGTCATTTTAAAATGGGTTAACGGGGTTGAATTTAAACCGTCGCAAATGTAATAATAAGGGTAAAAATAAAATAAATGTTAAGAATACAATAATAAAAAATCGTTATCGCAATGTTGTTTTGAAATATTCAACTGCTAAAGTTTAAATTTTTCTTAAAATAAATTTGTTTCATTGAGATATCTTTACTTACATTTGGAAATGTAAAATACACACTTATAATTAACTTTTAAACATTTGTTCACATGAAGCAAAACAAACTTTATGATTGTCTTTGCGTTTTTGAATACCTCTTTAAGAAAGGGATATTTCTTCTCGCAATTGTCTTGGCGCCCATTATGAGTGCTCAAGCACAAGAAAGCAAGACCATTACAGGTACCGTCCTGTCTTCAAACGGTAATATGCCTATTCCCGGAGTGAATGTTCTGGTTGAAGGAACCACTACAGGTGCGGTTACAGACTTTGATGGTAACTTTTCAATTGAAGCTAGCGCAAACGATGTATTAGTATTTACCTATCTAGGATTTCAAGAGCAACGTATAACTGTGGGTGAGCAGACCTCGCTTACCGTAACGCTAGAAGAGGCTTTATCCTCTTTAGACGAAGTCGTTGTAGTAGGTTATGGTACGCAGCGTAAATCTGATTTAACGGGAGCCGTTAGTGTTGTGGATACTGAAGAAATGACCAAGCAGGCTTCTAATGATGTTACACAAATGATGCAGGGGCGTGTTGCCGGTGTTACTATTACCAGTGACGGTCAGCCGGGTGCTTCGCCTAGCGTTAGAATTCGCGGGGTGTCAACCTTTGGCCAAGGAGCGAGCGCAGAGCCACTTTATGTTGTAGATGGTTTTCCTATCTCTGGAGGAATACGTGATATCAACCCTAATGATATTAAGTCTATTCAGGTTTTAAAAGATGCTACCGCAGGTGCTATTTATGGTAACCGTGCTGCAAACGGTGTTGTGATCATCACTACTAAAAGCGGTGCTAAAGGGAAGAAGTTTGCTGTTGAGGTAAACTCGTATTATGGTATTCAGACCATTACTCAAAAACTTCCTTTGTTGGATCGTGAAGGATACCAAATGATCAACAGCGAACTTTTAACGAATGCAGGACAGCCTTTGACCCCTGGTAATGATCCTAGTTCAGATTTGTATATAGATGATATAGATACAGACTGGCAGGATGAAGGATATAAGGATGGTTATATCATGAACCACAACTTTAATATTTCTGGTGGATCTGAGAAGACAAGCTACTTTGTGTCTTTAGACTATTTAGACAATGAAGGAACACTCGTGGGATCTGGACCTGACTATAAAAGGTATTCATTCCGTGTGAATTCTGATACCGAAGTGGGTAAATTCAATTTTGGTGAGAATGTATATATCGTACACTCTGACGAAAACCCATTATTCAATACGACTACAATAGGACTTCCTGGTGGTCGACCTTCTTTGGTAAACGACTTATTGCAAGCGGCGCCAACCATTCCTGTTTACGATCCTAATCGCTTAGGAGGTTTTGGTGGGGCAGATGCTACAATTCATCAGTCGATCACCCTTAACGTTCCTGGTATCAATACGCTTATTGAAAATCAAACCAAAGTAAATCGTGTATTAGCAAATTTTTACGCACAGTTTGAGCCTATTGAAGGTTTAAAATTAAAGACAAACCTTCAGTATGATAATACAGATATTGAAGATCAATTGTTTGTTCCGCAGTATGATTTGGGATACTTCTTTCCTAACCCTACCGCACAACTGCAGTATGGTTCAAGAAAGAGCAGCTCGTTCCTGATCGAAAATACGATCAACTGGACTAAAGAATTTGGTAAGCATAACCTTACTGTTTTGGCGGGTCAAACCTACCAGAAGTTTAATGCGCGCAATGTTTCTGCAACCGGTGTTGGTTTAACAGCGCCTTATGTAAAAAACTTGGTAAATGCTGAAAACTTCAGTGTTAATGACGACATTCAGAACTCAGCGATCAGTTCGTTACTAGGTCGTGTGAATTATTCATTTGATGATAAATACTTGCTTACTGCAAATATCAGACGTGACGGTTCTTCAAAATTTAGAGAAGAATTGCGCTACGATTATTTCCCTTCTGTAGGTTTAGGTTGGAAAATTCACAACGAATTTGAATTACCTGAATTCATTACTGCTTTAAAACTTAGAGGAGGTATTGGTGAAGTAGGTAACCAAGAAATTTTGAACTATGCGTATCAAAACACCATCAACCGTGGTATCCCATATTCATTTGCTTACGGTCGCGCTATAGGAGCCGCAGTTACAGCACTTGTTGACCAAGACATCAAGTGGGAAACTCGTGTGACGCGTAGTGTAGGAATTGATGCTACATTGTTTAATGGCGGTGTTGATTTTACTGCAGAATATTATTCAAACACTTCAAACGATGTACTTACTTATGTGCCAATCCCGATCTCTAATGGTTCTATTGGTTCACAATTGCTTACTAATGCAGGTTCGATCAAAAATAGTGGTATTGAACTTTCTGCAGTGATCAGAAAGCAGTTTGGAGATTTCTATCTTGAAGTTGCGCCAAACTTTTATACCGTAAACAACGAAGTTCTGGATATTGGCGGTCTTGATTTGATCTCATCTACCGGAGCTCGTACTGTGGTAGGAAGATCGTTAGGAGAGCATTACGGATGGGTTTATGATGGAATTTTTCAATCTCAGGAAGAGGTTGATAATGCACCATTTCAAACTCCCGGAACAGCTGCTGGAGATATTCGATTTAGAGATCTTGACGGTGACGGAAGCATTACAGATGAAGATAGAACTTTCTTAGGTAGCGCACTTCCAACGTTCAATTACGGTATCAACATCTCAGCACGTTACAAAGATTTTGACTTCACGATCTTTGGTCAGGGAGCTGGCGGAAATTACATCAACAGTAACCTGTATAAAGGCTTAATGCCAACAACGGGGTATACAAACTGGCACGAGGATATCTTAAATCGTTGGACTCCAGAGAATACAAATACTACAGTTCCTAGAGTGGTATTCTTAGATCCTAACAACAACGGTAGAGATTCTAACAGACCGGGATGGTTGCAAAAAGGAGATTACTTTAGAATTAATACGATTTCTTTAGGATATACACTGCCAGATACATTTGTTGAAAACATTCATATGTCAAGTGCACGTTTTTATGTGACGCTTCAAAATGTAGCTGTTCTTTCAAGCTATAAAGGATATAACCCAGATTTTCAAGCAGGTGTGTTAAGCCCTGGTTTTGACTACGGAACCTATCCTAGACCATTAACAACAATGCTTGGTGCTCAATTAAAATTTTAAGAAAATGAAAAAACACACGATAAAAGTTTTTCTAATTGCGCTTACCACAAGCTTGTTCTACAGCTGTGGTGATGAATTAGAAATCATAAACCCAAACCGCTTGGCGGCTGATGCGTACTATACCAATGAAGATCAGGCGATAGCTGCGGTAGATGCGATTTACAATACGTTGATCATAGACGGCTTGTACCAGCGTATGACGCCGGTTATTGGAGACGGTCGAAGCGATGAAATTAAATCTAGAAGTCCGTGGGCTTTCTTACAACAGACCAGTAATTTCACAGTTCCCGGTACAGACGATGCTGTAGGCTGGTGTTATGAGGGGTATTATATCACGGTAAACCGTGCCAATCAGGCTTTAGAGAATATTCCGTTGATTGAAGAGATGGATGAAGATCTGAGAGGTAGGTTATTAGGTCAAGCTTATTTTTTAAGAGCCTTGGCATATTTTAATCTAACTAACATTTATGATAATGTTCCTTTAGTATTGAGTGTTCCCAAAAGTGAAGATGATTTCTTTCCTTCAAATCAAGAGGTAACTCAAGCTACCATTTATGCACAAGTAGAGGCAGACCTTACTGAAGCTATCGCAAGTTTACCGGCAGATTATACTTCGGTTAGTGGCGCAGATAGTGGTCACGTGGGTAGAGCAACTTTAGGTGCTGCACAATCTTTAATGGGTAAATTAAAGCTATATCAAGGCGATTATGATGCTGCGTTACCTTATTTTAGAACAGTAGTTGAATCACAACGTTATGATCTAGCTGCGAATTATCAAGACCTCTTTTCTCAGGATCCTAGCGCAGAAGCGGCAAATCCGGGTCGCATTTTTTGGGCTGAATTCACACAGAGTTTAAATTCGGTTTTTAACTGGGGTGGTGATCCTAGTGTGAACTGGAGACAGTTTATCGCTTTGGCACCTACTTATTCAGGAGCTGATTTCTATGACTTTTTCCCTACGCAGTTTTTAGTTGATGAATTGTCATCAGAAAGAACCGTAGACGGAAATTTGGATCCGCGCTATGCGGCAACTATCTTGAGCTACAGCGAAGAAGAAGGTCTTACACAAGCTTATGGTCGTGATTATTTCTTAGACCGAAACTTGAATTATATCGCAAAATATACTTTGGCAAATTCAGGAGGAGATCCGTTTACCGCTGGTATTAATTACCACGTGATTCGCTTTGCAGATGTATTGTTAATGTATGCTGAATGTCTTGCGAATACCGGTGATATTCCTACTGCCGCGGCCCAAGTACAGCGTGTGCGTGATCGTGCAAATCTTCCGGATAGAGAAGCAGAATTTGCGGGGTATAACTTGACTCAGTTTATGAACCAATTAGCGCACGAGCGTGTAACCGAATTAGCCATTGAAGGGTTACGCTACTACGATATTAAGCGCTGGGGATGGTTAGAAGATTCTTCAAGGTTATCACAGTTACAAGCTAATGATGATGAGTTTGACACCTTTGCCAACGGTAGAGAATACCAACCGTTACCTCAAGGAGAGTTAGACCGTAATCCTAATTTAGTTCCTAACTCTGCAAACTAAGATTAGTTTAAATTTTTAAAGATCAAACCTTGAAAATCAAAAACCTATTTGTTTTAGTATTTGCCGTTGTGGTAAGTTCTTGCGCAGATAATAAAAAGTCTGAGACGCTCTTTGAGCGTCTCAGCGCTTCTTATACGGGTATTGATTTTGAAAATACAATAACCACAAATGATTTGATCAACATACTCAATTATGAGTACCTCTATAATGGAGGTGGAGTAGGCGTTGGGGATTTTAACAACGATCACTTACCTGATGTTTTTTTCAGTGGAAATCTTACTTCTAGTAAACTCTATCTCAATAAAGGAGCTATGCAGTTTGAAGATATCACTACAACTTCTGGTATTGATACTTCCGGAAAGTGGACAACCGGAGTGAGTGTGATCGATGTGAATCAAGACGGTTATGATGATATTTATTTAAGTGTGGGTGGAATGGGGAACAAAAGTGAGTTCCCCAATCTGCTTTACATCAATAACGGCGATTTAACCTTTACTGAAGCTGCAACCGAATACGGTTTGGCAGATCAGGGAGAGTCTATTCAAGCGGTGTTTTTTGATTACGATCTAGACGGAGATTTGGATATGTATTTATTAACCGGCGGCGGATTTGAGAATTCTGCAATCAGTGTTAGACCAATGCAAACTAACGGAAGCGCCAGAAATACAGATCGGTTATATCGCAACGATTACAATGAGCAACTGGGACATCCGGTTTTTACTAATGTTTCGGCAGAAGCCGGAATCACTTTTGAAGGTTTTGGATTAGGCGTTTCGGTATTAGATGCCAATAACGACAATTGGCCAGACCTTTATATTTCAAATGATTACTTATCAAGAGATTTACTTTATGTAAATCAACAAAATGGAAGATTTAACGAAGAGGGCTTGAACTATTTTGGGCATATGAGCCACTTTTCAATGGGGAATGATGTTGCAGATATTGATAACGACGGTTTCACGGATGTGATTACCGTTGATATGTTGCCCGAAGATTTAAAACGAAGAAAATTAATGTCTGGAGCCAATTCATACGACATATTTCAGATTGCCTTACGCTATGGCTACGGGCATCAATATATGCGTAATATGCTTCAGCATAACAACGGTGACGGAACCTATAGCGAAATAGGCCAGTTTGCCGGTATAGATAAAACAGATTGGAGTTGGGCTCCGCTTCTTGCAGATTTTGACAACGATGGCTTTAATGATCTGTATATAACAAACGGTTTTGGCAAAGACATTACCGATATGGATTTTGTGAAGTTTAGAGAAAGTAGAAGTTCGTCTTTTGGTAGTGGTGGCCAATTGCAAAAAGCAGTTAAAGACTGTCTAGTTACACGGCCAGCGATTAAGGTCGCTAATTATGCTTTTAAAAATGTAGATGGGCAGTCCTTCACTAAAAATACTGAAGCTTGGGGTTTTGACGAAGCGTCTATTTCAAGTGGCGCGGTGTATGCTGATTTTGATAACGACGGAGACCTTGACCTTATCGCAAGTAATATTAATGCTCCGGCTTTTGTTTATAAGAATATCCTCAATGACAGTTTAGGACCAGATTCAAACTATTTAAAAGTAGATTTAAAAGGTTCAAAAAATAATTTAAAAGGAATTGGCGCATCTGTGCGTGTTTATTCAGACAGTACTGAAAAAATTAGAGCTAACAATCCGGTGCGTGGTTTTCAAAGTACGGTGAGTACCACATTACACTTCGGACTGAAGGATACTAAAACAATTGATAGCTTGATTGTGCACTGGCCAGATGGCAAGCAATCTATTGAACGAAATATACAAACCAATCAGCAGTTGACATTGAGTTATGAGGATGCACAAGAGCTTAAGAATGTACCAGTTAAAAAACCGGGTATTCTAACACGGGTTAAAACAATGGATTATGAGCATATTGATCGTTTTAACAATGATTATGCTACGCAACCTTTGCTGATGCACAAATACTCTGAGCAAGGGCCAAGTCTCGCGGTAGGAGATTTAAATGGAGATGGTTTTGAAGATGTATTCATCGGCGGAAGCTATGGTGAAAATTCTACCATCTTATATCAGCAAAATGATCAAAGCTTTAAAAAGCAAGAACTCCCGGAAACAGAACTTTTTGAAGATGGTCAGGCTGTAATTTTTGATGCCAATAATGATGGTAAGTTAGACCTCTACGTGACCAGCGGAGGTACGGAGCGTTATGCAGGGCATAAAGCCTATCAGGATCGCTTGTATTTTAATACTACTTCAGGTTTTGTAGCACAGCCATTGCCCGAAATGCTTACGAGCACTTTAGCTGTGACGGCAGCAGATTATGATAACGATGGTTTTGTAGATCTTTTTGTGGGAGGTCGCGTGGTTCCGGGGAAATTTCCAACGGCGCCGCAGAGTTATATTCTGAAGAATAACGGTGGAAATTTCGTAAATGTAACGGCCGAGGTTTGCCCCTTTCTGCAAAATGCGGGAATGGTTACTGCTGCAACATTTAAAGATTACAACAAAGACGGAAAAGTCGATCTCATTCTTGCAGGCGAATTTATGCCTATAACGGTATTGGAGAATACAGGTAGGACGTTTGAAAATAAAACCGAAACACTCGGCCTCAGCAAAACAACAGGTTTATGGAATAGTATTGTAGCAGCCGATTTTGATAATGATGGAGATGTAGATTTTGCTGCGGGAAATATAGGCTTAAATACGGTTTTAAATTCGGGACAACATCAAGCCTTAAAAGTGGACTTTGCTGATTTTGACAACAACGGTTACGTAGATCCTATCTTTTCGAAATATGAGGAAGGGGCTTATTTTCCGATTGCTACACTAGATCAGTTAACGCAGCAATTACCACAACTTAAAAAGAAATTCCTCTATTATCACAGATTTGCAAAAGCAAACACAAGTGAGTTGCTTCAACTTTTAAAAACTCCTTATCAAACGCTTAAAGCCGAAGAGTTAAGAAGCATACTAATTGAAAATACAGAAACAGGATTTATTATAAAACCATTACCTAATGCAGCACAGCTGGCACCGGTAAATGCAATGCTTTGTGAAGATATTGATCAAGACGGATATCTTGATCTGTTACTGGTAGGTAATGATTACAGTGCAGAAGTCAACGGCGGGCGTTACGATGCGTCTTTTGGTACCACTTTGCTAAATACTCAAGATGGAGGCTTTAAAGAATTATCCCGTAAAGAGTCTGGTTTCACGCTAAAAGGAGATTCAAAAAGCATTGTAAAAGTACCTGTCAGTAATGACGATTTAATTCTAGTTGGTCGCAACGGTGATACGTTAGCGACCTTTAAATACTCAAATAAAAACACACACAATTCAAACACCAAATAATTACACTATGATGAACAAACTACAGCTTATAGGTGCATTTGTAATTGCATTTTGCAGCGTTACGGTGCTTAATGCTCAAGATGCAACCATTACCGTAAAACCTTCGGAAGATGCGCCTACGATCAGCAAGCATATTTATGGCCATTTTGCAGAACACTTAGGACGTTCTATTTATGATGGTTTTTATGTGGGAGAAGACAGTCCCATCCCTAATACAGATGGAGTACGTAATGATTTGATTGAAGCTTTAAAAGCGATCAAAATTCCTAACCTGCGTTGGCCGGGAGGTTGTTTTGCAGATACTTATCATTGGAAAGACGGTATTGGTCCGCAAGAAGATCGACCAACCATTGTTAACACTTGGTGGGGCGGTGTGACTGAAGACAACAGCTTTGGTACCCATAACTTTCTAAACTTATGTGAAGCTTTAGATACCGAACCTTATCTCGCCGGAAATGTAGGTAGCGGTACCGTAAAAGAGTTGGAAGATTGGGTACAATATGTGAACCACGACGGTACGAGCCCGATGGCCGATTTGCGGAAAGAAAACGGCCGTGAGAAATCTTGGGGAGTTACCTATTGGGGCGTTGGAAATGAAATGTGGGGCTGCGGTGGAAATATGGAGCCGGAGTTCTATGCCAACCTGTACCGCCAGTATGCAACGTTTATGGGCAGCTGGAACAACGAAGCCGGTTTATACCGAATTGCTTCGGGAGCGAATAGTGCTGACTATAACTGGACCGAAGTGTTGATGAAAAATATTCCTAAAAACTTAATCGATGGGGTTGCGCTGCACCATTATTCTGTGATTGATTGGGGAGCAAAAGGTCCTGACGTAACTTTTTCTGAAGAGCAATATTTTACCACAATGAAGTCATCTTTATTTATGGATGAGCTCATCACCAAGCACGTGGCTATTATGGATAAATATGACAAGAATAAAGAAGTTGATCTGGTTGTTGACGAATGGGGTGGATGGTACGAAGTACAAGAAGGGACGAACCCTGGCTTCTTATATCAGCAAAACACCATGCGTGATGCGATGATCGCAGGGACTACCTTAAATATTTTTCACAACCATAGTGATCGTGTAAAAATGGCCAACCTGGCGCAAACGGTTAATGTGCTGCAGGCTGTTGCACTTACAAAAGGGGAGCAAATGATCTTGACGCCTACCTACCACATTTTAAAAATGTATATGGTGCATCAAGGTGCGCAATTGATTCCTATGGATTTAGATACGCCAGATTATGAACTAAACGGTGATAAACTTCCTGCGATTTCTGCTTCGGCTTCAAAAGATGCTGAAGGCAAAACACATATTTCTTTAGTAAATATCGATGCACATAAAGAAAACACAGTAAGTATTGATCTAAGCGAATTAGATATCAAAGATTTTTCAGCTGAAATTTTAGCTTCAGAAAAACTTCAGGATCACAATTCTTTTGAAGATCCTAAACATATAATGCCTGAAGTATTTAAAGATTTTAAATTCAAGAAAGGAGTGCTAGAAGTGACATTACCGGCATTTTCTGTGGTGGTTTTAGAAGGAAAATAAACCTATAGCTATGAAAAGGAATAAAGAAATTACAAGGTTACTGTTTAAAGGTCTTTTGATCTTTACATTCTCGTTGGCAATTTCTTGCTCATCAGATTCACCGGTTGAAGAAACAGGGGAAACGCCGGAAACACCAACACCACCTGAGGAGGAAGAAGAGCAGCCGGTTGCCTCTAAAGTATATACGGTAGACAATATTACAGATACGTATTATGATGTCGCCGGAGTTGAAAATGTGGCAAACTGGGGGCCGTATAATGTACACGATCCATCAATTATTAAAGTCGGTAATACCTATTATTGCTACAATACAGATGTATCTTTTGGCTCAGATGTACGTCCCGGAATCCAGATTCGTAAATCAGAGGATTTGATCAATTGGGAATGGATTGGTTGGGTGTTTAACGGGTTGCCTGCCAAAGGCGCTGCGTATATCAGAAGCAAAGGCGGAACACCTTTTCAAGCACTTTGGGCACCGTATGTGATGAAGGTTGGTGACGAGTATCGCTTGTACTATTCTTTATCTTCATCTACCGGAAGATTAAGCACTATGGGGCTCGCTACTTCTGACAGTCCTGAGGGACCTTGGGTCGAAAAGGATTTGGTAGTTTCATCAGAACCGGGAGGTCCTGTGCAAACCAATGCGATCGACCCCTCGGTGGTGGTTACCCCGGCAGGCGAACATTGGTTCTACTATGGTTCTGCGTATGATGGAATTTATAAACTCAAACTAAACCCACAAACCGGTCTTGCTGCAAGCCCCGGCGATACAGGAAGTAGAGTTGCACAACGTGGTTTCACAAATGGAATTGTGAACGGAAATATTGAAGGACCCGAAGTGATCTATAATGAAGATCAAAACAAATATTATATGTTTATTGCCTACGATTGGTTGCAAACCAAATACAACGTGCGCGTAGGCCGAAGCGATACTCCAGATGGACCATTTTATGACTATAATGGTTTAGATTTCAATACGGAAGAAGATAACGGTCCCATGATTCTGGCTCCGTATCGCTTTGATGAGCATTCGGGTTGGCAAGGAGTTTCGCATCCCGGAGTATTTAAAGATGATAGCGGTCAGTATTATATGGCACATCAGGGAAGACCTGGTGAAAACAGCTTCTTTATGGTATTGCACGTGCGTAAAATTCACTGGACGGAAGACGGTTGGCCTATTGTTTCGCCTGAGCGATTTGCAGCTGTGGCGCAGACTACGATCACTGATGCAGACTTAGTTGGAAATTACGAACAAATCATTTTTGGATACACCGTCACACCGGGATATGCCGATGAACAACGCTATCCCGATTTTCAAAATTCAATTGATCTGACTTTAAATGCTGATGGAAGTATTAACACTAACGCCAATGATGTATGGAGTTATGACGCGCCGTGGCTTACGTTGAATTTTGGTGACGGAACCTTTGTAGATAAACTCTACGTAGAGCGTGGTCGTGATTGGGAAAATGAAGTAGAATCTACCATTTTACTTTCAGGATTAAATAATGAAGGAACAGCCATTTGGGGCAAAAAAATTAATTAAAATGAAAAAGCAGATTTATACAGTATTAGCAGTAACAGCACTTTTAGCAAGTTGTAAAACCACAGCACAGATTGAAGAGGTAAGTGTTGAACGTGGTCAAGCCCTTTTTGAAGAGCTTGAAGCTTCTTATAATAATCCGATTATAAAAGACAAATACACTGCAGATCCTGCGGCTTTGGTACACGATGGTCGCGTGTATATTTACGCCGGTCACGATATGGCACCTGACAATGAAGAACGCTACATTATGGATGAGTGGTTGCTGTATTCTTCAGACGATATGATCAATTGGAAAGAACATCCCGTACCGCTAAAACCTACCGATTTTGATTGGGCAATTCATTCAGCTTGGGCTGCTGAGGTAGTGGAAAAGGATGGGAAATTTTATTGGTTTGTGACCGTTCAACACGACGAGTCAAAACACGGTAAAGCAATTGGTGTAGCCGTGGCAGACAGCCCGGAGGGACCTTGGAAAGATGCCATTGGCAAAGCTTTGATCACTAACGATATGACCACGCAAACCGGCATTAGCTGGGATGATATTGATCCAACAGTTTTTATTGATGATGACGGTACGCCTTATTTATATTGGGGAAATCAGGTGTGTAAATATGTCAAGTTAAAAGACAATATGATCGAGATGGATGGTCCTATTCACACCGTTGATCTTCCTAAATTTACTGAAGCACCATACATTCATAAACGTGGCGACTGGTATTACCTGTCTTATGCTTACGACTTTCCGGAGAAAACCGCCTATGCAATGTCAAAATCCATTACCGGTCCGTGGGAATATAAAGGCATTTTAAATGAAGTTGCGGGTAACAGCAATACCAATCATCAGTCAATTATTGAGTTTAAGGATAAATGGTATTTCGTCTATCATAACGGAAGCATTCCAACACACGGAAGCAGTTTTCACCGTTCGGTTTGTGTAGATCGTTTATACTACAACGAAGACGGAACGATCAAACGCATCGTGATGACCTCTGAAGGAATTCAACCAGAAAACTAAACTATGAAAACGCTTTTTACCTTTTTTAGTTTTTTAGTTCTCAACAGCCTTTTCGCTCAAGACATCCGCGTTCACGATCCGGTTGCGATCAAGCAGGGCGATACCTATTATCTCTTTTGCACCGGAAGAGGAATTTCAGTATTCAGTTCGCCGGATTTAAAAAACTGGGAAAAAGAACCTCAAGTATTTACTGAAGAACCGGTTTGGGCAGATGATGTTGCGGCAGATTTCAATAATCATATTTGGGCTCCGGATATCACGTTCCATAACGGTAAATACTATTTGTATTATTCGGTTTCCGCTTTCGCAAAAAATACTTCAGCGATCGGTCTGACGGTTAATACAACTCTTGATGCAGACGATCCCAATTACAAATGGGAAGATCAGGGGATCGTGATCCAGTCGGTTCCTAATCGCGATTTATGGAATGCCATTGATCCTAATTTGATTTTTGACGAGGATGATACGCCGTATTTGGCATTTGGTTCTTTTTGGGAAGGATTAAAAATGGTAAAGCTTTCAGAGGATTTAAAAGCTATCGCGCAGCCGCAAGAATGGCATACGATTGCGCGCCGGGAACGTTCTTTTGATCTGGCAGATGCCAATCCCGGAGATGCAGCGCTAGAAGCGCCTTTCATCTTCAAAAAAGGAGATTGGTACTATGAGTTTTTGTCTTGGGATTTATGCTGTCGCGGCGAAAACAGCACCTACAAAGTAGTGGTAGGGCGTTCTAAAAGCGCGACCGGTCCTTATGTAGATAAAGACGGCTTAGCCCTAAATAACGGTGGCGGAACCTTGATCATCGAAGGAAATGAAAATTGGTATGGCGCGGGTCATAACAGTACCTACACGTTCGACGGAAAGGATTACATCATCTTTCACGCGTATGATGCTAATGATAATGGCGCACCAAAATTAAAAATTGCTGAACTTCAGTGGGATGCTGAAGGCTGGCCAACTTTAAAAGATAATGTTCTTGATTAAAATGAAATATGTTGTTGTTAGTCTGTTTCTACTAAGTGCTTTTGCCAAAGCTCAGGAGAAGGTTTCGCTTTTTCCATTAAATGCGGTTTCGGTAGAATCCGGAGTTTTTAAAGAAGCAGCACTAACCGATTTTAACTATATACAAGCGCTTGATGCAGACCGCTTACTCGCTCCGTTTTTGCGAGAAGCCGGTCTTGAACCTAAAGCGGATTCCTATACCAATTGGGAAAATACCGGACTCGACGGCCATACTGCTGGGCATTATATTTCAGCATTGTCGATGTATTATGCTTCTACGGGCGATCAAAAAGCAAAGGAGATGCTTGAATATGCCTTAGCTGAATTAGATCGCGTGCAAAAAGCAAATAGGAACGGTTACATTGGTGGCGTGCCGGGAAGCGATGCGCTTTGGGCAAAAATCAAAGCAGGAAAAATCAACGCGGGAAGTTTCAGTCTAAACGATAAATGGGTACCGCTGTATAACATTCATAAAACCTTCAATGGTTTAAAAGATGCCTGGATTCACGCAGAACTTCCACAGGCAAAGCGTATGCTCATTGAATTAACCGATTGGTTTCTGGACATTACAGCCGATCTAAGTGAGGCGCAAATTCAAGATATGCTGCGTTCAGAACACGGCGGACTCAACGAAGTTTTTGCTGAAGTTTACGCAATTACAGGAAAAGAAAAATATCTGAAACTCGCTGAAGATTTTTCGCAGCATGTTTTGTTGAAACCTCTAGCGGCAAATGAAGATATCTTAACCGGAATGCACGCCAATACGCAAATTCCTAAGTTTATTGGTTTTGAGCGTATCAGTCAGTTGGAAGAGGCTAAAGCCTATCACGACGCAGCATCTAATTTCTTTGATAATGTTACAACACAGCGTTCCATAAGCATTGGCGGTAACAGTGTGCGCGAGCATTTTAATCCTGTTGATGATTTCTCATCGGTGGTAAGCAGCGAGCAAGGACCAGAAAGTTGCAACACCTACAATATGCTCAAGTTGAGCAAACTCTTGTTTGAAGATACATCAGAAGAGCATTACATAGATTTTTACGAGCGCGGTTTGTACAATCACATTCTGTCTTCTCAGAATCCTGATGGTGGTTTTGTGTATTTTACGCCCATTCGACCTGGTCATTATCGCGTGTATTCGCAGCCGGAAACCAGTTTTTGGTGTTGTGTAGGTTCGGGAATGGAAAATCACACCAAGTATAACGAACTCATTTATGCCAAAAAAGAGGATAAACTTTATGTGAATTTGTTTATTCCTTCGGAAGTGAACTGGGAAGAGAAAAACGCTACACTTACTCAAAAAACAAACTTTCCTGAAGAAGCATTAACTGAACTTATTTGGAATAGCAAAAAGAAAACTAAGGCAACTTTAATGTTGCGCTATCCACAATGGGTAAATGCCGGTGAACTGAAGGTTTATGTGAATGATAAACTAGAGAAAATAGATGCGACTCCGGGTTCTTATGTTTCCTTAGAACGCAAATGGAAAAATGGCGATCGCATTAAGATGGAATTGCCAATGCATTTAAGTTTAGAAGAATTGCCTGATGATTCAGGCTATGTTTCTGTGAAATACGGTCCAATTGTTTTGGCCGCAGTGACAGGTGATGCAAATCAAGATGGACTTTTTGCAGACGATAGTCGAGGAGGTCATATTGCAGACGGTCCATTTTTACCTTTAACCGAAGCGCCGATGTTTCTTACTAAAGACGGAGAAGATCTTTTAAATGAGATCAAGCCGGTTGAAGGAGAGCCATTACACTTTACAGCACCAGGTTTATTTTATCCTGAAAAGTATTCAGATTTGGTACTTCAGCCGTTTTATAAAATTCACGAGAAGCGCTATTCGATTTACTTTAAAAAACAAACTCCTGAAGCATTAGCTGAAGAGCAGCGCAAGCTTGAAGAAAAGCAAAAGGCAGAAGCTTATTTGCGAGAGATCACATTAGATTTTGTGGCTCCGGGAGAACAACAACCAGAATCTGATCACGGAATTCTATCTGAAAATTCAAATAG
>Ga0208180_1000112_pt1 | contig 81193 bp, 75 predicted proteins | sample MalvireepMed_s16_FD_184241 | JGI IMG/M metagenome (GOLD analysis project Ga0208180, IMG submission 184241) | Marine viral communities from the Global Malaspina Expedition - Malaspina viral metaG DeepMed_s16 (SPAdes) (version 2) | ecosystem: Environmental > Aquatic > Marine > Oceanic | place...
GCTCAAGTTTTATATGAATTTGAAAAAAACAGAGAAAAAGTAATCACTAAACCTAAAGGTGAATATCTCAGTTTAATAAAAAGTGTCAAAAAAGATGGAGGATACTTGAATACGATACAAAGTCATCTTGCTTTAATTAGAAAAAACTCAAATTCAATTCAAGGACAGATTAAAACACTATGCGAAAGGACATTAAAAGACGATAAACATCCTCATATAGAACAAAAAAGTATAGGCAAATTCAAAGAAGTACTAAAAGCATTTGAAGCGAACCTTGAAATTCTAAATGAAGGATATGAAAACCTATTAAATACCACACAGAATCAAATAGATGAAAAGATTAAGGAATTAGATGAAAAATCTAAATCTGATAACTTTAGAGAACGACTTGATAAACATTTTACTTATGGAGCATCTTATTCTTATGATAAGATGCTTGAAATAATCAAAGAAGGGAGATTTCGATATGAAAACGAAATCCCACCAGGTTATAAAGATGAAAAGGACAAAATAGGTTTCCAGATGTATGGTGATTTATTACTTTGGTTTCAAATAATCGACTATGCTCAAAACGAGCAAAAACCCATAATTTTTGTCACAAATGATGTTAAAGAGGATTGGTGGCAACAAGATGGTAATGGTCAAAATAGCAATATTCCTCGTCACGAACTTTTATATGAATTTAAGGATAAGAGCGGACAAAAAATTTGGTTCTACACTATTGACAGATTAATTTACAAATCAAACCAGTTCCTAAACACAGAAGTTTCTGAAGAGGTTATTGAGGAAATTAAAAATGTAAATATTAGTAGTATTGACCAAGAATGGCTTGACTTACTTCAAGATGCATTAGATAATGATGAAGATGTAAGGGCAAACCATAGATATAAATATAAAGGAAGATCTTTAGGAACATGGCTTGTTGGAATCGCACAAAGAAATAAGGAAGATAAAAAGCTTGAAATAAGAGCAGAAATCGAAGACCTTGGTTTTGATTACAACTTAAGAGGCAGAACACCTGAAGCGTCAACTAAACGTTTTATAAGACAATTGACAGCTGACAATGAGCCATTAAAAATGAATTATCAGAATTGGTTTAATCAAATCATTGCTCCAAAAAAAGACGATTTGACTGAAGAAACAATCGAACAATTAAATCAAGTTTGGGAACTGAAATTTGAAGAAATCAGATATTGGGAAATTCCTTCCAAAATCAAAGACCGTGTTGATGAATGGAAAGAATTTCGTTACAATTCACAACTAAATCCTAGAAACAAATGGTCTACTAACGACCAACAAATGGGTGATTTATACACATGGGTACTTAAACGAAAAAAAGATCCTGAATTAATGGAGCTTGTTTTTGATAAATTTAGTCAGGACGAACTAGATGAATTAAGGCGAGAAGGATTCCCTATAAAAATAATCAATACCTAAATATGGTAACCGTTGCACAAGTCCATAATTTCTAAGAAATCGATCGATTTAAACCGCTTTTAGGCAGTTTTCTACGTTTACAGCCTTGATACACGGGAAAAAGTTTACATTGGTTAGCACCGCTTATTTCTTTTTAAACTTTAAAACAACCACCATATGCTCGGAATACTACTACTTTACTGGATCGGAAAATACTATTATAAACTCGCAGAAGCGCACGACAAAAGCAAATGGGGATATGCGATTCTGGGAATCGTTACGTATTATGCGAGTGCAGTAGTTTCAGGTTTCTTGATGGGTATCTTTATAGAGCTGATCTGGCCGGGTGCTGTGGACACTATCAATGAGTTTTTATTTGGTTTGATGCTGCTTCCTTTTGGTATTGCCGGCACGTATTTATTGTATTACTATTTTAAACGAAACTGGGAAAGCAAAGCTCCCCAATTGGGTGAAGAATTGGGTGCCGGGGAATAAGGAGAAACTTCTAATAGCCTTATAATTTGGTAATTTTACTCAGACTATGACTAACGAAATACTAAGAACAAACCTTTTAAAAAGAAGGGAAACTTGCTTATCTACTATTCGTGCGATATCTGAACTTGATGCCTATCTAAAAGCTGTCTATGAAACTCTTAATAGGTTTGACTTCAATACCTATAAGCAAAAAATTGAAAGAGAAATTCTTGAAAATTTAAAACAATGGTGGACTAATCCGGAGAAAGGAATAAAGAAAGATGAAGAGCTATATGCCATACTTTTTGAATACGATTATTTCTTTCAAAAGAATGTAGAAGCAGTTGCTTACGGAATCGGAGCATATGAAAATTATCAAATACAAACAGATAAATTTGATATGGGGTATGATTATGACTTTACTACAGCATTTTATTCCAGCCCCGGAATAAGCTTAAACTTTTTTGATAGCCTTGAAGCATTAGATCACGACAGCCTACCTGAAAAGTTTAAGGATACTACTATAGATTTTGACGAACTAAAAATAGGAGAACCTATTGAGGTTGATGGATTGAATGATATTGAGGACCTGTTAGGTTATCAAGAAATAATTGATTTACACAAACTTCAAGGAATGTTAGCTATACAAGAGGTGCTTGTGAAGCTCGATGTTGAAAAAGAGTTTGAACCTCTAAACTACAAGGATAATTTTATGTTTTTAATTGCTGAACACGATTCTGGAGAAGTTTATCCGTTATTAATTAAAAAGAAGTAATATTTATAGGTACCGCTAAGTTGTGACTGGTTATACGCTCTATACACAGAAAGTAGATCACCATACCATCTCCTTTGGCTTCTGCAAAAATTCTTTCTTCTAAATACTTGATGAATTAAGCCGATACTTTACAACAAATGAATAACTTTAAGCAAATAAACAGCTTACCACAAAGTATACAGGAGATGGGGTCATCGTTTAGACTACACCTCAACCTTAATCGGGAGTATAGATCAAAACGCTTTGGTATGAATTACAGACGTATAAAACGCGGGTATCAAGTTTTAGCAGCTATCAAGTGAACCAAAAACACCTGATAATCAGTATTGATAGATAGGGTTCTTATATTTAGATTTATAAAGAAGTAAAATAGAGCAAGATGAAAAAACTAATTACGATAACCCTTACACTTTTAACTTTAGCAACTCAAGCACAAGATTGTACACTAAATGAAAAAGTGCAAACGGCCCGTAAGCATATGAATGAAGGCGATGAAGGGTTAACCTGTGCCAATGCTGCTAAATTTTACACCAAGCTTTGTCAATATAAAACGGAAGCACTCAACGAGGCACAAAGCTTTAGATTAAAAAAAGAATTGATAGCTATTAAAAAAGCTTATAATGCTTACGGAGTATTCTGTAAAGATATCGGCAGAATCAATGACGTGATTCCAGATAGGCCTGGATTAAACTCGAGAGGCGATGAAAAAACTTCTACAGATAATATTATCTTGGAAGCTCTATCAAGCAGCCTAGAGGGTAACAATAGTACAGGAGAAAGCAGTGGTGAGAACTGTAACACGGCTGCCGGTAATAAATTTGGCAATCATTCTTTTTCAAATTCAGGAGCAGAAAATGCGGCCAACCAATATGAAGCCTACCGTTGTCATTGTATAAATGGTACTGCTCAACGGCAATTTGACGGGGCAACGTTTTCAGTGAACCAATTAAAAAATCTAAGAGAAAATTATTATAGCATAAAAAGTTCGGGCGACCCAAGCTTAAGTCCGTTACCAACAAAATGTGCCGACAGTCCAATCGGAGAAAGAAGTACTACTACGATAGCAGCATCAAACTTTAATAAAACCCCTAAAAACCTAAAAGAAAGTTTTATTAAAGCGTTTAATCCACAGGGCTATGGCTATTACCAATATGGAATGTCTATTGTAAACAGGGGAAAAGCAATAGCAGAACAAATAGCCACTAGAGCAGATCATTATAGTTCTATAATCAATAATTCTGATCCCGCAAAGGTGGTTGAAGAATTCGAATCAAAAATGACGCGTCTAGATGATATGGAAGATCAACTAGAAAATGAGCAGTCCAATCTTATTGTAAGCCAATTGGAAGAATTGGGAAATCAAATTAGTGCAAATGATTATCAAGGTATACAGTCTAATGTGTTTGGCTCTTTGAGTGCATTAGCAGAAATGGGGGACGCTAAAGCAGAATTAAAAAAGCGAAAAGCTAAATTAGAAAAAGAAAGGCGACAAAAATACCAACAAGCTTATTTAGCAAAATACAAAGCTACGGAACCATTGATACTTGAGTTCAAAAAAAGAGCAGCCTATGCGGAAAATAAAGTTGACGAAAAATATTATTTGGATAATATTGACCATCTATTAGCAGCTATTACAAATACCGAATCTACTCCACCATCAACAACAAGTACTGGTAATAGCATAGAAAATAAATTTATAAACGAAGATGTACAATGGACAAATAAAGCCAAGTACAAATTTTCAAAATATATCTATGAGACTACACTATCTGGCTTAAATACATTCGTGATTATTGATGGAAACACGATTTCGACAACCGCTGCTTCAAAGTTTATACCTGAAGCCTACTTAGAAGCTGCTATATCTTACGCTTCAAAAGCAGTATCAAAAAACCCTACAGCTAAAAACTATATGTTGCTTGCTGAATTATATACTTTTAAAAAAGATTTTACCGCTCTTATTATGTACCAAACTGCTCAAAAAATCGATAGTAGTTATGTTGAAAATTATTCCACGCAATTAAAGGAAGAACTAAGTATAGCAACAGATATGGTGGCAAATGCATTAAAGCATTCAGACAATCCTGAATATAATTCTGATCAATTGATTAGCTCAATAAAAATTGGGAATAAAGTTGCTTTAGAAATGCATCAGACAAAATTGAAACAGATTCAAAATAATGCGGTAGATCAAATTAAAAATGCGATCAGATTAAACAATGAGAGCGCTATTAATGCTCTTCTGGATTTAAATCTTGACCAATCGATTACCATTGGCAACAAAGACATTTTGACTTATGCAGTTTCGATAGACCAAGCAGATGTTGTGCAGCTAATACTTAATAAGTATATAGACGAATTGTCTGATAAGGAAAAAAGTACTAAACTGAAAAAAACTATTATGCTGGCGATAACTCACGATAGTGCAATAGTATTAAGTCGATTTATGGAACTTGGTGTTTCAATGGATTTTGCCTTAAATAATTACACTCCATTATCCTTAGCCAAAGAGTTAAACGCAGAAAACGCACTAGAAGTTCTTAAAGGTAAGAATATTGATGATGAGGTTACTCAATCAAAACTTCCTGTAACTGAGCAACAAAAACAAGAAGCTTTGGGATATCTTGAAAAAGTGACAGAAGAACGAGCCAAAGGAAAAACAGAAAATGAGTTAAATGAAGAAGCTCTTGAGTACGCTAAGAGTTATTTTCTTCGTTATAGCGGTATGCCCACCTCTCAATTACTTGCATTAAATACAGGAAGTAAAGATATTGGTAAAATTCGCACTAAAAATGGAGGTACCCTACTTCATCTTGCAGTAAACCTAACACTACAAAATAAATTATACTTTTGTCGGACTCTAGTTACTACACTATTAAAAAATGAAGTGGATTTTACTGTGAAAGACAATGATGGTAAAACTGCTTACGATTTATTACTAGAGCATGAAAAAGAATTAAAAAAGATAGCCATTAAAACCCATAACATAAGAAAGGGGGCTGTTAAATACTGCTGGAAGGATCGAATAGGTGATATCAAGCCTTAATCAACGCTTAAAGTAAGTGATCAAAAGTATTCCTTGAGATAATCGAAACTTCACAACAAATAAGTAACTTTAAGCACATCAATTCTTTACAACCCAGTATACAGGAGATGATGTCATCGTTTAGATGGCATCTCAAGCTTGTATCGGAAGTATTGATCAAAACGCTTTGGTATGAATTACAGACGTATAAAACGCGGGTATCAACTTTTAGCAGCTATTGGGATCACGCTTTCCGTACTGGCACTCCTCTTTATAGATACTGTTTTAGCGCATATTTCGGTTAATGTTCTGGTGCTCCTTGCAGCAAGTCTGTGCATCCCCTTTTTTTGTTTTAAGGATCATCTATGAACAAAAGTATCCGGTTGCTAAAATGCGAAAGCGTTTAGGTTGGGCAATCGCGTTCTTGGGTTTTATCTTGAGTATGTTCATAGACAGGCTGATTTAAGTGAAATCAAAATTTTCAATTTCGCCAGTCTAGCTCTTGTAAGCTTACTGAAGATATCGAAAACATCTAAAGCGTACCTTTTGACACAAAGGCTTTTATAAAGCGTATTTAGTATATGTTGGTGCGCGATTGTATCGCGTTCCACGCTAAAAACCCAACAAGCTAATGATACACTTAAACTAAAATCTATGAAATATCCTATTGCACTATGCTTCTATATGCTCACACTACTTTCCGGCTTTGCTCAGGAAGAATCCCTACCTCAGCTCCAAACCATCGACGGGGTCATCAACGAACTGCTTGACCAGATCACTATTGAAAAAGGAGAACAGATGGACACTGCTGCGGTACGTAAGTTATTTCACCCTGCAGCGATCTTTACCGTAGCAGATTCCACGCAAGCGGAAACCGCTTCTCTAAATGACTTTCTGAACTATTTGAAAGATCCGTATTACGAAGAAGGCTATCTTGAACAGGAAATCGCAAAAACCGTAGACACCTATAACGGAATCGCACAGGTGTTCCAGACCTTTTATGGAAAAGATTCTGAAGGCACTGAAGAAAAAGGCATCAACAGCTACCAATTAACCTACTACAACAACCGCTGGTGGATCGTTAGTTTATTATGGACCATAGAAACAGAACAGGCTAAAATACCAGAGCAGTATGGTGGAGAATAGTCAATGCTGAAAATTAAGCGCGCTATTTAAACGGAAACAAGTGAAGGCTTATTCAAGCAGTAGCTTTTATTCGCATATAACCTAAAAACCACTAAATACTTGACAAAAGTCCTGAAATAGATTACATTAGCGTTTACAGATCCTACCTCTTTCCAAAAATAGCGGTAACAGATTTTCCGGTTACTACTATTCAAAAGTTCATCCGTAGTTCACTCGAGGTTGACCCGTGGTTCAGCCGTAGTTTACCCGTGGATAAAGCGTATATACGGCATAGTAAAAGCGTAGTTCCCCCTACTCATCTCCAAACTATATACCTTGAATTGAATACCTTTGGAGTAGTCATCCTCCTTTTAAAGAAATAGCAACCGAAGCTAGTATAACATAGCAGCGCATCCCTCTTTTAAACCTTGCTCAAGGCTACTGCGCGATTGCATCGCGTACCTCTACTAGATTTTGTTCAAACTGGTAAAATATTGTCGTGCCCGCTGCATTACTTTGGGGGCGAGTATAAGCGTAGCCAACATCGTTGGGATCGCCATCAAAGCAAAGAAGGTATCGATCAGGTTGATCATAAGATCTAACGAAGTGGTTGCACCAATTAAAATACTGGCGATATAAACGTAATTGTACCAGTGTTTGTGGCGTGTTCCAAAGAGAAACGCCAGACATTTGGTACCGTAATACGAATAGCTGAACAACGAGCTGATACTGAACACCGCGATACATACCAACAGTACATAAGGGCCATACCCGGGAATACTGTCACTAAAAGCCTTTGCGGTAAGCGTAACACCGCTGGCTTCGGTAGTTTGCCAAACGCCGGTCACCAGAATACACAAAGCTGTAAGCGTACACACGATCACCGTATCTATAAAGGGTCCCAACATGGCTACAAGGCCTTCACGAATGGGTTCTTCAGTCTTTGCGGCACCGTGTGCCATTGGCGCGGTACCAATACCTGCTTCATTAGAAAACGCCCCACGCCTAATGCCTAAGACGATCAAAGCGCCTAACATTCCGCCAAACATAGGGTCACCGGTATAATTGTTTGCTGCAAACGCATCGGTAAAGATCAATTGTAGGTAGCGCGGTACTTCTGCTGCGTTTAGAATTAAAATAGCAAGCACGGCTATAAAATACAGCACTACCATCGCAGGCACCATTTTACTCGCCGTTTTACTGATGCGGTTGAGTCCGCCCAGGATCACGATCCCGGTGATGACTGCCAGTACGATGCCGATGCTCAGATCGGTAGCGAAGCCTTTTTCAATTCCGTTAGGCACCAGTAAAATATCATTAACGGCTTGCGTGAGTTGGTTTACATTAAAAACCGGCAAGGCACCCACGAGTCCGGCGATACTGAAAAACACCGCCAGCGGTTTCCAGGCTTTGCCCAGCCCTTCAGTAATAAAATACATGGGTCCGCCTTGCAGCGTTCCGGAGTCGTCTTTTCCACGGAATAGAACCGCTAAGGTACAGGTAAAGAATTTGGTACTCATTCCCACCAAAGCACTGATCCACATCCAAAACACCGCACCGGGACCACCCACGGCAATGGCTACAGCTACACCTGCAATATTGCCCATCCCCACGGTACTGGACAAAGCCGTCATCAAGGCCTGAAAGTGACTGATCTCCCCCGGATCGTCAGGGTTATCATACTTTCCGCGCAACACCTGTATGGCGTGCTCAAAGTATTTGAAGGGCAAAAAACGGGAATAAACCAGCAGACACAGTCCGCCGCCTATTAATAAAAACAGCAGTGGTAAACCCCATACAAACGAGGCAGCTTCAGCAATCCAATGATTTAAAACATCCATACGGGTGTAAGTTAATTATTTAAACGGAAGTAAGCCTTAGCCAATAATTCTCCTTTGGCGGCGCCAACAAGCTAACTCACGGTAAAACCTTGAGGAACGCGTTAAAAACAAATTCTAGTTTCGAGGCAAGCGATAGTCTTTATTTCCATTGGTAAAACCAATGAACTACCTCGGGCTAAAACTTCAAGGAATTCGTTGAAAATAATCTTTAAATTTCAAGGCAAGCCTTAGCCATTAATTCCCTTTGGCGGCGCCAACAAGCTACCTCACGGCAAAACCTTGAGGAACGCGTTAAAAACAAATTCTAAGTTCGAGGCAAGCTTGGGGCTATTATTCCCATTGGCGGCGCCAAAAAAAACCGAAAAGAGTGATACGTCTTTTCGGTTTGTAACTGTTTAGATGGCTCTCAAGCTTATGCGTTCAGGTAGTTCAACACATTGGTTTCAATACGCTTGTCAATATCCGAAAGGTCTGCCTTTACAAAAGGCTCCCCGGTAATATTCTCATACAACTCGATATAACGCTCAGAAACGGTCTCGATGTATGCATCAGTCATCTCCGGTAAGGTTTGTCCTTCTAAGCCCTGAAAACCGTTGCTTATGAGCCATTGGCGCACAAACTCTTTAGACAATTGCTTTTGCGCCTCCCCTTTTTCCTGACGCTCGGCATAACCGTCTGCATAAAAGTAGCGTGACGAATCTGGCGTATGTATCTCGTCGATAAGTACGATCTCCCCATCAGCCGTTTTACCAAACTCATATTTGGTATCTACAAGAATGAGTCCGCGCTCGGCAGCGATCTCTGACCCACGCTGAAAAAGCTTCCGGGTATAATCTTCTAATACCGCATAGTCTTCCGCAGAGACAATTCCGCGTTTCAAAATATCTTCTTTAGAAATATCCTCATCGTGATCACCCATTTCGGCTTTAGTCGCCGGAGTGATAATAGGCTGCGGAAACTTATCGTTCTCTTTCATTCCTTCCGGTAGCGGTACCCCGCACAGCATACGCTTTCCGGCTTTATATTCGCGCGCCGCGTGCCCGCTCATATAGCCACGAATCACCATCTCCACTTTAAAAGGGTCGCACTTCTTCCCTACCGCCACATTAGGATCTGGCGTCGCTGCCAGCCAGTTGGGCACAAGGTCTTCGGTATCGCGCATCATTTTAGTTGCGATCTGATTGAGGATCTGTCCCTTGTAAGGGATTCCCTTAGGCATCACTACGTCAAACGCGCTCAGGCGGTCTGTTGCGATCATTACGAGTAGGTCGTTGTCAAGGCTGTACACTTCGCGCACTTTACCTTTATAAACATGAGTCTGTCCCGGAAAAGTATAATTGGTATCCGTTATGGTTTTATTTGACATGGTATGTATTCTAGATTTAATCTCTGTTTTCTATGGCTTTATAGGCTGCGATCACTTTCTTCACGAGACGGTGACGTATCACATCTTTATCGTCCAAATAGATCATTCCTACGCCATCTACATCTTTAAGCACTAAGAGCGCTTCTTTGAGTCCGCTGATCACGCGACGCGGAAGATCGATCTGCCCCGGGTCACCGGTGATCAGGAATTTGGCGTGTTTCCCCATACGGGTTAAAAACATCTTCATCTGTGCGTGAGTGGTGTTTTGCGCTTCATCAAGGATCACAAAGGCATTGTCTAAAGTACGCCCGCGCATAAACGCCATAGGGGCGATCTGGATCACGCCTTTCTCGATAAAGCTTTCCAACTTCTCGTGCGGAATCATATCACGCAACGCATCGTACAACGGCTGCATATACGGATCTAATTTTTCCTTCAGGTCTCCGGGTAAAAAGCCCAGGTTCTCGCCTGCTTCTACCGCAGGACGCGTAAGAATGATGCGTTTTACTTGTTTTTCCTTTAAGGCTTTTACAGCAAGGGCAACTCCGGTATAGGTTTTACCGGTTCCCGCAGGACCTATGGCAAAGACCATATCGTTCTTGCGCGCCATATCAACCAGTTTGCGCTGGTTGGCCGTTTGTGCTTTGATGAGCTTTCCGCCAACGCCGTGTACGAGAATCTCTCCACTTTGGGGGGAGGTCTCATAATCTTCGCGGCTGTCACTGGTAAGCACACGCTCGATCATATTCTCATCAAGCTTGTTGTATTTGGCAAAATGCTCGAGCAGCATGGTGATGCGTTTATCAAACTCTTCCAGCAGATCTTCATCCCCGTAGGCCTTAATATGATTGCCCCGGGCGACCAATTTAAGTTTGGGAAAGTACTTCTTAAGAAGTTCTATGTTCACATTGTTTTGACCAAAGAATTCCCTTGGTGTGATCTCTGAAAGTTCGATGATAAGTTCGTTCAAAAGCGGAAGAATTTTATAAAAAAACTAGTTAATTATCTTTAGTTTTGTGCTCTAACAAATGTAACCAAATTTAGTAACTATCCTCCCTAAAAATATCAACAAAACCACCTATGCCAATACTCACCTTAACCACAGATTTCGGCTTAAAAGACCATTTTGCCGGCGCGGTTAAAGGGGCCATTTATAGTGAAATGGCTGATGCAAAGATTGTTGATATCTCGCACAATGTCTCGCCCTTTCACATTACCGAAGCTGCCTACATCATTCAAAATGCGTATAAAAACTTTCCTGATGGAACCATACACATCATCGGGATCGACTCTGAGCAGAACCCCGAGAACAAACACATTGCGGTAAAACTCGAAGGACAGTATTTTATTTGTGCCAACAACGGCATCATGTCTATGATCACACGCACCATCGTACCTGAGGAAGTGGTTGAGATCAACATTCACGACCGTATTAAAACCAATTTTACAGAGCTGGATGTCTTTGTACAGGTAGCTTGTCATATCGCCCGTGGTGGTACGCTGGGGGTGATTGGCAAACCCATCAAAGAGATCAAAGAGCTCACGGGAATTATGCCGGTGGTTCAAAACGATCAAAAAGGCATCAAAGGTAATGTGATCTACGTAGATAATTATGGTAATGTGATCACTAACATCACCAGACGCCTCTTTGAAGATGTGCGTAAAGGCCGCAACTTTACCATTCAGGCGCGGCAAGCGAGCTTTAAAAAGATCTATCAGCGGTACAGCGATGCCATCAATTTTGAGGTAGAAAAACACAAACGGGAAGAAGACGGTAAAAAGATCGCCCTGTTCAATTCTTCGGGCTATCTCGAACTCGCCATCTACAAAAGCAATCCTTCGACGGTGGGAAGTGCCTCTACCCTATTTGGTCTCGATTATCGCGATGCGGTAAGTATCACTTTTGAATAATTTATAAACCGAACATGATGCTGGTACGTTTTGTGAAAATGGAATTTCATCCTGAGCATATAGCAGAATTTATAGCGCTATTTGATGGCGTGAAGGAAAAGATCAGAGCGGTAGAAGGCTGCGCGTTTTTAGAATTATTACAAGGTACCGAAGCTTCTAATATCTTTTTTACGCACAGTTGTTGGGAAGATGCACAGGCCTTAGAAGCCTACCGCCACAGCGCCCTTTTCAAAACGACCTGGGCCAAGACCAAACCGCTTTTTAACGCTAAACCCGAAGCGTGGAGCGTTGAAAAATTCGTAAGTTTACCCTAATCACGGATTTGTTTTCCGAGATAACACGAGTAAACTATCTCAGGGCAAGCCAATGAGGCATGGGGTGAAAACGAATTTTCAATTTCGAGGCAAGCCTCGGAGTACTAAACCCTTTGGCGGCGCCAATAACACGAATTAAATCAATACAAAACAGAGAATACCGCAATTCATTTGGGTATTCCAAAAATACACTCAATGAAAACTATCGCAGTAATTGGTGCCGGAACCATGGGGAACGGCATCGCACATACCTTTGCTCAAAACGGATTTAAAGTAAACCTGATCGATGTATCTGACGCAGCCTTAAAAAAGGGAATCGCAACCGTCACTAAAAACCTTGACCGTCAGGTTGCTAAAGAAGTACTTACCGAAGCTCAGAAAAACGATACCCTCTTAAACATCGCCTTACTCACCGATCTAAAAGAAGGTGTGAGTACTGCCGACCTTGTAGTGGAAGCAGCCAGTGAAAAATTGGCGATCAAACTCGATATCTTTGAAAAGCTAGACAACTTTTGCAAGCCCAACACCATATTGGCGAGTAACACCTCTTCTATCTCGATCACACAGATCGCTGCGGCCACCAAACGCGCAGAACAAGTGATCGGGATGCATTTTATGAATCCGGTGCCGGTGATGAAACTCGTGGAGATCATCAGCGGGTACAGTACCTCGCAAGAAACTTTAGCAACGGTAACCAAACTTGCCGAGCAATTGGGTAAAACTCCGGTTCCTGTGAATGATTATCCGGGCTTTGTAGCCAACCGTATCCTGATGCCCATGCTTAACGAAGCTATTGAAACTTTATACAACGGCGTTGCCGGTGTGCAAGAGATCGATACGGTGATGAAATTAGGAATGGCTCATCCTATGGGGCCTTTACAGTTGGCAGACTTTATTGGTCTGGACGTATGTTTATCTATTCTTGAGGTGATGTATGACGGCTTTAAAAATCCGAAGTATGCTCCGTGTCCGCTACTTGTGAATATGGTTCGTGCCGGAAAACTCGGTATCAAATCAGGCGAAGGATTTTACGATTACAGTGAAAGCAAAAAAGCAGAAACGGTATCCGCTCAATTTCAATAACCTGTGGTTAAATCTAAAATCGCCTGGCTGGGCGTATTTTGTTTTGCAGCCTTTATCTTTTTAATGGCGGTCTGCGTATGGGTACTCACCGAACAATTTAAAGTTCTGGATGGCTTCAGTTTGTTTGGAATGACGGGTTGCTTTCTTTTCTGCCTCTATTTTTTGCTTACCGAATTTAGAAAACGTGCAGATGTGATCCTACTTTCAGAAGCACAAATCGAAAGACGCAGGTATTATGGGATTGGTCGCAGGCAAAAGTTTGATCTAAACGAAGTGGATGGCTTTACTGAAATGGACTATTATTCTAAAAAGCACCTGCATTTAATTCAGCATGGAAAACGCGTTGCATGCTGCAGTAACTTTCATATGCGCAATTATGACGAAGTGAAAAAAGCTTTAGGGAATACATTGGTCTTTTTGGGTGAAGAACCTTATTCTTTAAAAGCTGAAGTTGCGTATTTATTAAAATTATAAAGAACTTTGGGCTGAAGCCTTTCAGCAAAATACGTATTAATGCCAAAGATCATTCCTTTCAGAGCCGTACGGCCTACCCGCGACAAAGTGAGTTTAATCGCTTCGCGCTCGTATGACACCTATACCAAAGCAGAGCGTAAAGCCCGTTTAGACAATAACCCGTATTCGTTTTTACATATTGTAAATCCCGGGTACAAATACCACAAAGAATTGAGCGGGCAAGAGCGCTTTCAATTGGTGCGCAACCGTTATTTAGAGTTTAAAGAAGAAGGTGTTTTTATTGAAGAAGCGCTTCCGGCGTTTTACGTGTATAAAATTGTAAACCGCGACAACGAAACTTTTACAGGGATCATAGGTGCTGCAAGTGTTGCTGACTATAAGAACAATTATATCAAGCGCCACGAAAATACCATACAAGCCCGGGAAGAGGTCTTTAAAGACTATTTAAAGACGACTGGTTTTAATGCTGAAGCCGTGTTGCTCACCCATCCGGACTTTGTTCCTCTGAACGCGATTTTTGAAGAAGTGATGCGTGCCCGTGCAGAGTACGAATTTACCACCACCTATCGCGACACCCATTATTTATGGCCTGTAACCGAAGAACGCCTGGTTGAAAAAATAAAGGCCATCTATGCCGATATGCCCGAGCTGTATATCGCCGACGGACATCATCGGTCGAGTTCGTCTGCATTGCTTTCAGATGATCTCGACGCCGCTGAAACTCCGGGCGAGGCGCATAAGTATTTTATGACCTACATTATTCCGGAGTCGCATTTGCGCATACATTCCTTCAGCAGGATGATCACAGATCTTTGCGGTATGGATAAAGACATGTTCCTGATCAAGTTAGATTCTATATTTAAAATAGAAAACCGTGGCGATGAATATATTCAGCCTTCAAAATTGCATCACTTCAGTATGTATCTCGAAGGGGACTTTTACACTTTAGAATTGCGCAAACAGTACCGCAATTTCAAAAATGCACTCGAAGGTCTGGATGCGCAGATCTTATATGACCTGGTACTCAAACCGCTTTTAAAGATTCAGAATCCGCGACAAGATGCACGTTTGGCTTATGGTAAGGGTAAAAACGATATGCTAGGTGCAAAAGAGAAAGTAGATCGCGGTACGTATGCTGTGGCATTTGGTTTGTTTCCGGCTACGGTTCAACAAATTAAAGACATCTCTGATGAAGGTTTGACAATGCCTCCAAAGTCTACTTTTATCCAACCCAAACTGCGCAGCGGGGTTACGATTTATGAGTTTCTGTAGTTAGCATAGCCCATAACAAATACGTAACTTTACGTCATTGTGAAAGCACAGTAATCTATGGCTGATATAACGCAGAACTTAAAACAATTCAAATCTGAATTACCGGAGGACGTCACTCTCGTAGCGGTTTCTAAAACCAAACCTAACGAAGATCTACAAGAAGCTTACGATGCCGGTCAGCGTATTTTTGGTGAAAACAAAATACAGGAAATGACCGATAAGTGGAAAGCGCTTCCTAAAGATATTCAATGGCATATGATAGGTCACGTACAGACCAACAAGGTCAAATATATGGCGCCTTATGTAAGCTTGATTCACAGTGCAGACCGTCTCAAACTCTTTAAAGAGATCAATAAAGAAGCGAAGAAAAATGAGCGTGTGATCGATGTATTGCTTCAGGTAAAAATCGCCGAAGAAGACAGTAAGTTTGGGATGCCGCCGGAAGAGGCTAAAACTTTTCTAGAAGAAAATAAAGCCGCCAATTATCCTAATGTAAATATTGTGGGACTCATGGGAATGGCTTCTTTTGTTGACGATGAAACACAGATTAAGCGCGAATTTGCCCAACTTGAGAAAATTTACAATACTTTTAAGGAGCAGTATGCGTTTAGCGTGCTTTCTATGGGAATGAGTGGTGATTATAAACTTGCCCTGGAATACGGCAGTACTATGGTACGTGTGGGAAGTGCGATCTTTGGTGCCCGCAATTACAACTAAATACTAATTATAAAACTAGAGCTACACCGCCTATGTATGCAATTCTCGATCTAGAAACTACCGGAGGAAAATATAATGAAGAGGGAGTTACCGAGGTTGCTATCTACAAATTTGACGGACATAAAGTAGTAGATCAATTCATCAGTCTGGTAAATCCTGAGCGGCCTATACAGGCCTTTGTGGTAGGACTTACAGGTATTAATAATGCGATGTTGCGCAATGCCCCTAAGTTTTATGAGGTCGCCAAGCGTATTATTGAGATCACACAAGACTGTATCATTGTTGCTCATAATGCTCAATTTGATTACCGAATACTTCAATTAGAATTTGATCGTCTAGGCTACGACTATCAGCGCAAAAGTTTGTGCACCGTAGAACTCGCTCAAGAGTTACTCCCCGGTCAAGAAAGTTACAGTTTAGGAAAGCTGGTAAGAAACTTAGGGATCCCGATTACCGATCGGCATCGTGCTAATGGTGATGCCTTAGCTACGGTTAAACTCTTTAAATTATTGCTTGCCAAGGACTCTAAGAAAACGATTATTCAGGAAGCGGTTAAGCTTAATCCACGTAAACAAATAGACACCAAACTGCGGGATATTATTGCAGATTTGCCCAGTACGACCGGCGTATATTATATGCACAACGCAAACGGAACTGTGATCTATATTGGCAAAAGTAAAAACATCAAAAAACGCGTCAATCAGCATTTTACAAGTGACCATCGTAAAGCAAAAAAAATTCAGGAAGATGTTGAAACGGTAAGTTATGACGAAACCGGTAGCGAACTTGTGGCTTTGCTCAAGGAAAATGAAGAGATCAAAGGCATCAAGCCCCGTCATAACAGAGCCTTGCGGAGAACGAAGTTCAAAACGCAAATGGTGCAATTTATAGACGATGCCGGTTACATCAATCTAAAATTAGAAAAGGCAAATCCTAATACAGAAAGCATTACTACGTTTGCAACGAGTCATTCTGCTAAACAATATCTAGAGAAAATGCTTGCAGAATATAATCTGTGTCAAAGCAAAATGGGTCTGCATCAAACCAATGGAAATTGTTTCAATTATACGATTAAGGAGTGTGAAGGCGCTTGTGTAGGGGAAGAAGCACCAGAACAATATAATGAGCGGGTGCAGCAGTTTATAAGTAAACATAGTTTTGAAAATAAAAACTTTTTGATCATTGATCGTGGTCGCAGTGTAGACGAGCGCAGTGTGATCTTGATTGAAGAAGGACAGTTTAAAGGCTACGGATTTTATAATTTGAATTTTCAGATCAATAACTTAGAGATCTTAGAACGTATTATCACCCCGATGCACGACAATCGTGATGCTCGGCATTTAATACAAAGTTACTTACGCACACGCAAAGTCATCAAAACCCTAGAATTGGCCGAATTAGAAAAATAATTTAGAAAGTCTGTTGACACAACCTCAAAAACATACCTGGAAAACAAAACTTCACGAAGTAATCTATGAAGCAGATACTCCTGCCGGAAAATCCTTTGATGTGGTTTTGCTTATTCTCATCTTCCTGAGTATAGTGCTGGTTATGCTTGAAAGTGTAGCACCACTTCAGGCAGAATATGGTGACTATTTTTATTTAGGAGAATGGATCATCACCATCTTTTTTACTGTTGAATATATTTTAAGGGTGATTTCCATAAAAAAGCCTTCTTCTTATATTTTTAGTTTTTATGGGTTGATCGATCTCATCTCGACCATCCCTTTATATTTATCGTTTTTTATCGTGGGAACCAACGCCTTGCTTACCATTCGTGCTTTGCGTTTGCTACGGGTTTTTAGAATACTTAAAGTAACGCGCTACATTGGGGAAGGAAATAAACTGGCAAAAGCCCTTAAGGACAGCAGACCTAAAATTCTGGTATTCCTCTTTGCGGTAATGATTTTATCTGTGATTGCAGGAACCCTTATGTATATTGTAGAAGGTCCCGAACACGGTTTTAAAAGTATTCCTGTGAGTGTCTATTGGTGTATCGTAACCCTAACCACAGTTGGTTTTGGAGATATTGCTCCGGTAACAGCGCTGGGTCAATTTATCGCAACCGTAATTATGGTAATGGGGTATGGAATCATTGCGGTTCCTACAGGAATCGTAAGTGCAGAAATGGCCAAAGGGGGACAACCCGAACCAGAGCCCAATAAACTGCACCTTAATACCCAAGTTTGTCATAATTGCGGTGCAAAAAAACATCAAGACCACGCTAAGTATTGTCACAACTGCGGAAATAGTCTTCATTATGAGTAAACTACCTCAGGGCAAGTCCCAGAGTATTAATCCCTCTAGCGGTGCCAATAAACTGCTTATCGCTGTGGTAGGCCCAACGGCCATAGGTAAAACCGCCTTGGGAATCAAACTGGCCAATTATTTCAATACCGAAATCCTATCGGCAGATTCGCGTCAGTTCTTTAAGGAAATGACTATTGGTACCGCTGTTCCTGATGAAGAAGAACTTGCTGCCGCAACCCATCATTTTATTCAGCATATTTCAATTGAAGAAGAGTATAATGTGGGGCTTTTTGAGCAGGAAGCGATTCAAAAGCTAGAGCAACTTTTTAAAAAGCACGATGTTGTGATTATGGTTGGCGGATCTGGACTGTATGTAGATGCAGTCATCAATGGATTGGATAAATTTCCAGATGTAGATCCGGAAATTCGTACTTCGTTGCTTGCGCAGCTAGAAGCAGATGGTATTGAAGCTTTACAGCGACAGCTACAAACATTAGATCCTGAACATTATGAAAAGATCGATCTGCATAACAAGCAACGCCTCGTTCGCGCACTTGAGATTTGTATAGGAACCGGTAAACCCTACTCCTCCTTTTTAGCTAAGAATACGATAAAGCGCCCTTTTCAAACCTTAAAAATTGGTTTGCAAGCTGATCGCCAACTTATTTATGATCGCATCAATAGAAGGGTTGATCTCATGATTAAAAAGGGCTTGATAGCAGAAGCTGAAGCCTTATATCCTAAAAAAGAGTTGAATGCGTTACAGACGGTGGGATACCGGGAATTGTTCAGCTATTTTGCTGAAGATTTTGATCTTGAAACCGCAATTGAAGAGATAAAGAAGAATACCAGAAGGTTTGCAAAACGCCAATTGACCTGGTATCGTAAAGATGAGTCTATCGTCTGGTTTGAATACGATACACCGTTTGAAGAAATTGTAAAAGTGATTAATAACTGAAAGTTAAATCCTTAAATATTGACTAGAAACACTTTTTAATTTCGAGTCAGGCTTCAGAATATTAAAACTTTTAGCGGATTTAGTAAAAGAAAAAGTGCCTCAATAAAGAGGCACTTTTTTTACCACTATTTATTTTTCTTCTTCAGTCTTTACTACAAGACGGAAACCTTCACCGTGAATATTCAGTATTTCTACAGTATCATCACGTTTTAAATATTTACGCAATTTAGCGATGTAAACATCCATACTACGAGAAGTGAAATAGTTATCATCTCGCCATATTTTTGTAAGTGCTAACTCACGAGGCATCAAGTCATTCTCGTGCAACGCTAACAGACGTAATAATTCGTTTTCTTTAGGAGAAAGTTTGTTAGGCTCTTCATCTTTATAAGTTAAAAAGCGCAGTTTAGAATTCAGAAAGAAATTACCGATCTGGAATTCAAATTGCTTACTATCTGCAACTGAATCGGTAGCCTTACGTAACATGATTGCTTTAATTTTCATAAGCAACACCTCACTGTCAAAAGGTTTATTTAGGTAATCATCTGCTCCTACTTTATATCCCTTTAAGACATCTTCTTTCATCGCTTTTGCGGTTAAGAAGATAATAGGCACATCCTCGTTTTTCTCGCGTATTTCTTTAGCCAATGTAAATCCGTCTTTATAAGGCATCATCACATCTAGAATACAAAGATCAAAGTCGTCTTTTTTAAACTTCTCAAAACCTTCCATTCCATTCTTAGCATGAGTTACATCATAATCATTCATTGAAAGGTAGTCCTTGAGGACAGTTCCGAAGTTTGGATCGTCTTCTACGAGTAAGATTTTTTTGTTTTCAGTTTCCATATGTTTAAGATATTAGTGGTAATTTAATTATGAAGGTACTTCCCCGACCCTTGTCGCTTTGTACCCAGATTTGACCTGCATGGTCTTCTACAATTCGTTTTGCATACGCGAGACCTAAACCGTGTCCTTTTACGTTATGTATATCGCCGGTATGCTCGCGAAAAAACTTGTCAAATATTTTCTTTTGAACCTGTTTAGTCATTCCATCTCCTTGATCCCGGATCTTAACCAAAATAAAATTCTTTAGGTTCTCTGTATACACATCAATTTTAGGCGTGTCAGAAGAATACTTCACCGCATTGTCTAAAATATTAACCAACACGTTGGTAAAATGGGATTCATTAGCCAATACCGAAGTTTTAACCGCTCCCAAATGCGTGTTGATATATCCCTGACGGTCTTCTACGATCAGCTCAATATGGGTAATCGCATCCTCGATAATATCGTGTAAACTCAGACGCTCTTTCTTAATATCAAGCTCGTTCTTCTCCAGTTTAGAAATACGCAGTACATTTTCTACCTGAGCGTGCATGCGCTTATTTTCTTCCCTGATCATTCCCATATAGCGCGTTAACGCCTCCGGATTACTACTGATCTTGGGATTTTTAATTGCATCTAAAGCAAGGTTTATCGTTGCAATAGGTGTTTTAAACTCGTGCGTCATATTGTTTATGAAATCGGTCTTGATTTCTGAAATCTGACGCTGCTTTACGAGTTGCTGCAATGCACTACTATACGCGATCACAATGATCAACGTAAACAAAATACTTAAGCCTCCCATTCCTATTACTGAAGAAACAACAAATTTTTTCTCCCCCGGAAAGTTTGCGACCAACTGGTAATCGCTGTTTCCTTCTGCATCTGTAAATAAGGGCACGCTGAAATTCTGATCCGGTGATTCTAGATCAAAATCCTTAGAACGTACACTGGTCACCAGATTGTTGCTGTAGATCGCATATTCAAAATTGGTTTCCATATCGCGCTCTGCGAGTTCCATCGTAAGTAACCGCGACAAGTCTTCTTCGTCAACACGTTTATGTATAGGGATCTTGCGTGTAATATACATTACAGCTTGCTCTATATTATAACGCTCGATCTCACTTAGATCAGACATTCTGGTGAGAACCGTAGTACGGTCTACTTCAGATCGATCTAAATCATTCTTATCAATGATCTGGGTATATTGGCGTTGTAAATAGCGCTTAAATTTTATGCTATCTACTTCATAATCCAGAACCGGAGCACTCAATTTATAATCCTGCTCCACAATGCTGTTTCTAAAAATATACGATTCATTAGAAAGTGTATCTTCTTGTTTATAGATCAAATCGTATAAACTCACATCGTCAGGAACGCCAAGACTATCACGCATGCGCAATACCGGGTTGTACCAGGTATTTACTTCTTTCATTTGAATATCGTAAGCGACTTCTTTTAATACCTGTTTTGCGCTAAAAGCAAACTGCCCACGCTTCGCTTCGATACTATTTGAAATCCAATAGCCCTGCACAAATATGATGCCTATCAGAGACAAGCTCATCAGCACGACAAGGAGTACAAATAGATTTTTATTCATAGCCCAAATGTATGATTTTAACATTTAGCACTTTGCTGGTTTAACCAAATGTTAACAAGAATAAGCTATGTGTTTACGCGGTCTCGCAAGAGTTGAAGATGTATTTCTCCTGCCTTTTTTTTACTGTTTTCAAGATCTATATTCTCAATCACAAAGTCGGCTAACGGGATTTTTTTCGCATCATCCCATTGTTTATTTATGCGCTTTTCAATGTCCTCCGGAGTGGTCTGATCGCGTTTTAAAACACGATCAATTCGCAACTGTTTAGGTGCTGTTATTAAAATGATCGCATCAAGAGCATCGGCCGTTCCATTTTCAAAAAGTATAGCGGCTTCTTTTAAAACATAAGGCGCATTTTGCGCTTTGCACCAAGACTTAAAATGGGTTGCAACTGCCGGATGAACAATACCATTTAGTTGTTCTAATAATTGATCATCATTAAAAACCTTACTTGCGACATACTTGCGGTCTAGTTGCCCCTCTTGGTAAGCCTCCTCCCCTAAAAGAGCGGTAATGGCTTTCTTTAGGGATTCGGTATTCATTAAAGCTTTTGCCTCTGCATCTGCATAATATACCGGAATATCAAATTCTGAATTGAAATATGCGGCAATGGTGCTCTTACCACTACCTATTCCACCTGTGATACCTACGATTTTCATTTTACTAAAAGGTATTGCACGGTGCTCTCACTAAGCCTGATGTCTCTTACATAAGACGGAGCTTCTTTGACTTCAGGTGTCAAGGAAGTTGACAGGCTTTCGACTTGATCAAAATCAACTACGACCTTAAAGTCTGAAGATTTAACCAACTCGTAATTGCTCAGATTCACATTGAAAATAACATTAATACGCTTCGGAAACACCTTTGCTGTAACATTTGAAGGCACGTTGATCAACTGTAAAGGAACCGACACACTGCCCTCTGTAAATTTATCTACCGATAACGAGTACAATACTTTATCAGGTCTAATTTCAACCATAGGTATAGCTGCGTTAAAGCTAAGCTGAAGACTGTCTGAGACAGAATTTCGCACGTTTTCAAAACTGATCGCTTCGGTATACACTCGGGTAATGGTATCTAATTCAGATTGCGGACCTCTTAACGTAATGGTGTCAGGGTCGACTTTAAAACCTTCTAAACTCCCATAACCGGCAGCAAAACTGATAGCATATTCCGGGATCACAGGAACCCGTTTCTCAAAATTTTTATCCAGATCAAAAAAGACCGTATCGGGCTGAAATGAGGTGATATCACTTCCCGTCAAACTTCCTTCTAAAGCATCTTCTTCTGCATTAAAAACATAGTATGCTTTGCCATTTTTCTGCTGAAGTTGTGAGAGATCGATTGGGAATTTTTGAGAGAAGAATCGGTATTTGAAGTAATCATAACCGCTTGCTTTTCCCTTTACCTTAACCTGATTGGTAGAAGCTGACTTTAAAATCTGGTCATCTCCTAAGTTTTCAAAAGTGAGCGGGACCGTGACTGAAAAATTAAAGTTTCGGTTAAGCTTGATCATCACAGAAATTGCAGCAACCACCAGTAATATGGTTAGAAAAACCCTCAGGTTTGAATTTTTACCGCGATTTTTAGGATTAGCCATAGCAACTCTTTACGCTAAATTACTTAAAAAATAAGTGAGGATACTGTAAACGCGGGTCCTTTTTAAACCAACCTATCATCAGTTTTGATTTGATAAAAGCTACACCATACCCAACGAACTGAACCAGTACTGCCCATACACTCAAAAGACCAATTATCAGACTTTTATTTTGAAAGCTTGAATCGAGTGCTATAGTTCCCAAATACACAAAAAGAAAATAGCTCGGCAAGAAAAAACCAAAAAGCGCACTCACTGCGACCACAACCAATCCTAATGTAAAGAAACTTGGAAACCAAAAGGTCAAACGTGCCGTTTGCGGATGCCAACGAGTAAGAATAGGCCGTACGGCACCAAACTTTTTTACCTGCATATAAAACTTGGACCAGGAAATACGCCGTTTATGAAAGACATAAGCTTCAGGAATTAATTGGGAAGTATATCCCATTTGCCACAGTCGAATGCTTAAATCAGGATCTTCTCCCGGATGAATATTTCCAAAACCTTTTGAGGCTTCAAAGGCTTCTTTTGAAATCCCCATATTAAAACTACGTGGTTCAAAATTGGTAGACGTCTTTTTACGACCTCTTATTCCGCCGGTGGTTAAAAAAGAGGTCATGGCATAATTGATCGCTTTTTGCAAGGTCGTAAAATCTTCATGCGCCGCATCTGGACCTCCAAAAAAATCGGTATACCTTGCTGTAAGTGCATTTTCTACAGAGCTCAGGTAGTCTTCCGGAAGTACACAGTCGCTATCTAAAATGAGATAGTAATTGCCTTTGGCACGTTGCATCCCATAGTTTCTGGAAGCACCGGGGCCGGAATTTTCTTTGAAGTAGTACGAAATATTTAAATCTGTAAAAGCCTTCATCACTTCCTCTGAAGTTTCTGTAGAACCATCTTCAACAATCACAATTTCATAAGGTTGCTCATAGCACTGCGCGCGTAAACTCTCCAGAAGTTCTAAAACTTCCTGAGGCCTATTGTATACGGGAACCACGATTGAAAAATGCAAATTCATTGAGATCGTCTTCAGTAGGAAACTGCTGTAAATTTAAAATTTCGATTATAAAAAATGTCCGAAAGTCATTAGACTGTCGGACATTCTATTTTAAATACGCTTAAACTATTTACTCTTCTTCTTTTTCTACAAAAGCTTCCATAACAGCATCACTCACGCCCATATTGCTAAAGCCTCCATCGTGAAATAAGTTCTGTAGCGTTACTTTCTTCGTCAAATCTGAAAATAAGCTTACGGTATAATCTGCACAATCCTGAGCTGTTGCATTTCCTAACGGACTCATTTTATCTGCATAAGCGATAAATCCGTCAAATCCTTTAACGCCTTGACCGGCAGTCGTAGGTGTTGGTGATTGAGAAATAGTGTTTACACGCACTTTCTTATCTCTACCAAAGAAATAACCAAAACTACGCGCAATACTTTCTAAATAGGCTTTATTATCTGCCATATCATTGTAGTCAGGAAAAACACGCTGTGCAGCCATATAAGTCAAGGCTACGATACTTCCCCACTCATTCATAGCATCTTGCTTATACAATACTTGCATGGTTTTATGAAAAGACATCGCGCTTACATCTGTTCCTTTTTGTGTCCAGTCATATTTTTGATCGGTGTAGTGACGACCTTTACGTACGTTGATCGACATCCCAATACTGTGCAAAACAAAATCAATTTTCCCTCCTAATTCTTCAACAGCTCCGGCAACCAGTTTTTCTAGATCTTCAACCGAAGTTGCATCTGCAGGAATAATTTTTGAACCTGTTTTTTCAGCAAGTTTATTAATACTTCCCATACGCATCGCGATCGGCGCATTAGTCAAAACAAAGGTTCCTCCTTCTTCGTGAACACGTTCTGCAGTTTTCCAAGCAATTGAATTTTCATCCAAGGCGCCAAAGATGATTCCTCGTTTTCCTTTTAATAAATTATAGGACATAATAGTGGTTTAATTTAAGTAGTCAAATATACTGTTTTATTCATTGAGAAGTTGCCTTGCATGGTCAAAAGCTGCTTCGGACGAAGCCTTCCCTCCTAACATTTCTGCCAACTCAGCAATGCGCTCTTCTTTGGTAAGTACGCGAATTCCGGTGGTAGTTTTTTGTGCAATATCTTCTTTATACACTTTAAAGTGTTGCGCACCCTTACCTGCAATCTGAGGTAAATGCGTGATGCTGATCAACTGCATACGGGTCCCCATTGCCTTCATAATATTCCCCATTTTAAGTGCGATCTCGCCGCTCACCCCCGTATCGATCTCATCAAAGATCAATGTGGGTAATTGTGCATAAGCACTTAGAACTGCTTTGATCGCAAGCATTATTCGGGAAAGTTCACCACCGGAAGCTGCCTTTTTCAACTCCTGTGCTCGCATACCTTTATTGGCAGTGAATAAAAAGTGAAGTTGGTCTTTACCATTTTCTAAGAATGAAGTACTATCGGTAAGGCTCACCTCAAAATGTGCGTTAGGCATCCCGAGATCGGTTAAGATCTCTTCAAGCTTTTTGGTTAATGGTTTTATTGCTTTTGTTCGGTTTTGCGTAAGTACTTTTGCGCGCTTCTCAAGATCGAGTTTAGCCTCGGCGATCTCACGCTCTAAATTATGAATGGAAGCATCTAGATTATTTAAAGACTGTACTTCATCATCTAATGAATCGCGTATCTCGATGAGTGCTTCTACACTGTCTACATTGTGCTTTTTCTGAAGATCAAAAAGTAATTTTAATCTTTGCTCTAAACGCGTAAGTTCTTCAGGGTCTCCTTCAGTTTCTGAAGCTAAATCATTTATAGCTTCTGCTACATCGTCAAGTTCAATACTCACCGCTTCAAGCCGATCGCTCAATTCTTTAAGTTGCGGACTAAAACCTGAAAGTTTTGACAAGCGCAGTTTTGCGGTAAGTAGCATTTCGTTGACGCCCACTTCTTCTCTACCTAAAACCTGATAAGCTTCAGCAAGACCTTCGGTGATCTGCTCAACATTATTAAGTGCATCGTGAGCTTTTTCTAGGTGTTCTTGTTCGCCTGCTTTTAAGTTTGCAGCAAGCAATTCTTCTAACAAAAAGCTTTTATATTCTTCTTCTTTTTGCGCTTCCTCTTTTTGTTTCTGAAGCTTTTTAAGCTGTGCCTCTTTCTTGCGGAAATCGGTATAAATTCCTTTATAATCTGAAAGCAGACTTTGATTATCTGCAAAAGCATCTAAAACCTGAAACTGAAAATCTACGTCGGTAACCTCTAAGGTTTGATGCTGACTATGAATATCTACCAGACGCGCTCCTAAAGCAGAAAGTTGACTTAAGGTTACGGGCGTGTCATTTACAAAAGCTCTACTTTTTCCGCTTGCTAAAATCTCTCTACGCACAATAGTTTGCGCTTCATAATCCAGATCTTCTTCTTCAAAAAGAGATTTAAGTGCATACGCATTTACGTCAAAAGTAGCTTCGATGACACATTTTTCTTCAGGATTGCCAATGCTGCTCAAATCGGCACGCTTGCCTAAAATCAAGCCCAATGCTCCCAAGAGAATCGATTTACCGGCACCGGTTTCACCGGTGATCACAGTAAAACCGTCTTTAAAATCAAGGTTAACCGCTTCTATTAAAGCGTAGTTTTTAATCTGTAGATTGGTTAGCAACTAGCGAATACTTTAAAAATTGAAAGAAAATACCCAAGTAAAATGGGTTGTTAGCTTAAGCACAAATATAACAGAGTTTAGCGGCACTTTCAAAGATTTTAATGCCGTCTTATAATTTGATTTGCTGCCAGAAAGAAGACTTAGTTGGCGCCACTTTATTCAATACAGAAACAAGACTGCTCACGTTAACCTGTGGGCCACCAGAGAACATATTTGCAATCTCCTCTGCTTTGGTATCAAAAAACACCCGCGTCAAAAAGTTGTTAGGTCTGCTTGCATAGAGCTGGTTAAACAATTCTAAAGTTGCAGCAACACCTTGTTTTGCTTCCCGCGGATTGTCTGCCATATAATCCAATCCGTTTCTGTGATAAGCGTACATGATATCAGAAAAGGTTCTAAAGTTGGGCGAGAGCAAATCGTTGTTTAGTCTGAATCGGGTTTGCGTTCCGCTTTGCGGAGACCAACCTTCGGTCACCTGTTGCTGCGCCGTATTTACAATACGCAATGCTTCTTGAAAATAAGGTTCTCCCCCATTCAATTCATACGAAGCCGCATCCAGCCCAATAATAGTATATGCATAGAACGCAAGCACTGAGATCAAATTAGAATCAAAACTATTTGGATTGTAGTTTAAAGGCTGAAATTCTGTATATCTAAAATTGAATTGTTTATCATTAAAATTGAAAATAGGCGTGTTGTACGTGGTATTGAACACCGGTCTGGAAGATTGCACTTGAACCGAAGCCGTAAAATAATCTGAATCGATATTTGAAACAATGATCACCAGACTGCAATCAATTTTTTCTTGCTGCTTCACATTGAGATCAGTCCAAGTGGTATTGTTCATAAACTCGGTAAGTTCGGTTTTCAAAGTTCTAAAAACCTGAAGATTGCTTTGACCGGTTTGCTCAGCGTTAATGATTACCGAACAATTCAGCTCTTGCGCCTGAATAGGAAAACTCAAAAATAAAAGAGCAACAAGCAATCTAAGCATACATCAAGTTTTGAATCATGTGCAATAAATCTTTAGCGACTTCATCTTTAGGCTTCAATTCCTGTGGAACAACAGCACCAGACTTCGAAATGAAAGTTACTTTATTTGTTTCGGTTTTAAAGCCAGCTCCTTGATCATTTAAAGAATTGAGTACTATTAAATCAAGGTGTTTTCGCTCCAATTTGCCTTTAGCGTTAGCAACTTCATTTTCGGTCTCCAGAGCAAAGCCTACTAAAAATTGTTTCCCTTTAGTTTTACCCATATGTGCCAAAATATCTGTCGTTGGCTCCAAAGCGATTGACATCGAAGCTTCTTTTTTCTTGATCTTTTGGTTTGCAACTTGTGCCGGTCTATAATCAGCAACAGCTGCTGCTGCAATAGCAATATCGACCTTGTCAAAATTAGCCTGGACAGCATCCAGCATTTGTGCTGCTGAAGTAACGCGAATAACTTCGATTAAATTGTGTTTCAACTGAAGATGCGTAGGTCCTGAAATCAAAATCACAGAGGCTCCTAAGCCTGCTGCCGCTTCTGCAATCGCGTACCCCATCTTCCCGCTGCTATGATTTCCTATGAATCGCACGGGATCAATAGCTTCATAAGTTGGACCGGCAGTAATCAATACCTTCTTTCCTTTAAGCGGAAGTTTGTTTAAAATGTCATCTTCTACAAAAGAGACAATAGCTTCAGGTTCTGCCATTCTTCCTTTTCCCTCAAGACCGCTAGCGAGTTCGCCACTTGTGGCCGGAATCATGATATTTCCGTAAGAAATGAGTTTTTCAAAAGATTGATGGGTGCTTGGATGTTTATACATATCCAAATCCATCGCCGGAGCAAAATACACGGGGCACTTTGCCGATAAGTAGGTTGCTAATAATAAGTTATCTGAAGTACCGGAAGCCATTTTAGCAAGTGTATTGGCCGTAGCCGGAGCTATAACCAAGAAATCGGCCCAAAGGCCGAGTTCTACGTGGTTATTCCAAACAGCATTCTCGTTTTCTTCTTGAGTAAAGGTAGAAAGCACTTCATTTTTTGAAAGCGTAGAAAGCGTTAACGGAGTAACAAAATCCTTGGCATCGGGCGTCATAATAACACGAACCTCTGCTCCTGCTTTGATAAAGCCCCTAACCAAAAAAGCCGCTTTATAAGCAGCTATTCCGGCGGTTACTCCAAGCAATACTTTTTTACCGCTTAGTATAGACATGACTACTCTGTTGCAGTCGTATCGCGGAAGTAAATTTTATCTTCAAGCCATTCTTGAACAGCCATTGCGTGTGGCTTAGGCAAGCGCTCGTAGAATTTAGAAACTTCTATCTGCTCTTTGTTTTCAAAGATTTCTTCAAGACTGTCGCTGTAAGTAGCAAACTCGTCTAGTTTCTCTAAAAGTTCTCTTTTAATTTCTGTATTTATCTGTGTTGCACGCTTAGCGATGATAGAAATCGCTTCGTAGATGTTTCCGGTAGGAGCATCAATCTCACTGCGGTTATGCGTTACTGTATTTACAGGTGCATCTAGATTCTTAACATCCATAATATTCACTTTATTTAATTAGGAATAATTTTCTAAAATTTGATCAATATCTGCTTTAATCTCATCGGCCTGAGCACGATACTCTCCTTCTGGGAAATAACGGATCAAAGTCTCATACATTTCAATAGCTTCTTCTAATCGCGGCTTCACAAGTACATAAATACTTTTTGAACCGTACTGATACTGCGAATCTAACTTGTAGAAAAACGCAGCTTCGCGAAAAGGAGAGCCCGGGTAATCTGATAAAAAGTCATCAAATGCCGAAATAGCCACTGGATAGTCCATAATTTTATGCCATCCTTTAGCGACCATATATGATTTTTTCTGAAGTTTTATACTCAACTCTTTAATACGCTCACTTGCATCGGCAGCGTATTCAGACTCAGGATATGCGGTAATGAATTGTTGTAAGTAGTCAAGACCTTTTTCAGTTTCTGACTGATCAAGCTGATAATTAGGTGATAATTCAGCATAACTCACAGCAGCTTTGTACTGTGCTTCTTCTGCTTTATCTGAGTCAGGATAAGCAGAGACAAAACGGTCAAACTGATAACCCGCTAAATAATAATCTTCAACTTGATAGTGTGAATCTGCATAAAGATACATAATACGTTCTGCCTGTGGCTTACCACGGTATGCAGGAACGATTTGTTCCCATAATTTTACAGACTTGCGGTATTTTCCGGCATCATACAAAGAATCTGCAAAAGAATACTTTAAGCCCATATCCTCAGATTTTAGGGCTTCTTGATATTCACTGCAAGAGGCTAGTGAGATTACGGCTAATATTACTACTAAAGTTTTCTTCATTAAGCTTAAAAACATCGGGCAAAAATAAGGTTTTTCTAGGGATTACAAAACTTAAAGACCAGTCTCGCTCAAGTATGTTGCAATATTTTCTTGTAAAGTGGAGGTTGCAGCAACCAGTGGAAGCCTAAGCTCCTCTTTGCAAATGTGTTTTTGAGCAAGTAAAGCCTTGATTCCTGCAGGGTTTCCTTCAGCAAAAATCAAATCGGCAGCAGGCATCAAAGTATAATGTTTTTTATAGGCTTCGGTATAATTCTCGTGCAACCCCTCTTTGATCATTAATGAAAAAATAGCCGGAACGCCTTGCGCCAAAACGGAGATCACTCCGTCTCCTCCAGCAGTCACTGTAGGTAACGCCAAAACATCATCACCAGAAATCACTAGAAATCCTTCTGGACGATCTTTGATCAAACGCATCATCTGAACCATATCTCCGGCTGCTTCTTTAACTCCGATAATATTATCAAATGTATTTGCAAGCTTTAATACAGTATCGGGAAGCATATTGCTGCCGGTTCTCCCAGGCACGTTGTATAAAATGATAGGCAAACTTGTAGCCGTAGCTACAGCTTCATAATGCGCAAAAATACCCGCCTGAGTAGGCTTGTTATAATAAGGAGAAACAGAAAGTATTGCCTTAAAAGCACTTAAATCTCTTTCTTTTAATTCATTGATGACTGCAGCGGTATTATTACCCCCTATGCCTAAAACCAAAGGCAATCTACCTGCATTCACTTCGATCGCTTTCTTGATTACAGCGTCTTTCTCTTGGGCGGATAAGGTGGCATTTTCAGCCGTGGTTCCCATTACCACAAGATAATCTACACCACCGTCGATGTTGTAGTCAATTAATTTGGCAAGACCGTCAAAATCTACACTCAAATCTTCATTAAACGGAGTGGCTAATGCTACACCGGTTCCTCTCAATTCCTGCATGTTATTTTATGCGTTTTAATATTTTTAAATAGTTGATCAGCTCCTTTTCAAACACATCTATCTGATTTAATGGAGTTTTAATCGTGAGATCATTAAATTCCATCATATCCTCAGAAACACCTACTCGAAACAAGGCATTGGATTGTGCCGAAACGAAATCCAAAAATACATTTTCTGTACTGTAATAGCTTAACAAGAGGTCAAAAGGTTTCTTTACAAACGCTTCTATCTCTGAATTTTTTAATCCTCCTACAAGACTAAAGTCACCAGCTCTTAGTGCGATTAGATTTTCAGCGGTGTTTGCCTCTTTCTTTTCAGTATAAAAAACGATCTTACTTTCAACAGATTGCGACAGGTTATCCATCATTTTTTTTAAACCCGACCACTCCTCAAAAAACCTCTCATCAACCAAAACACCAACCGTTTGAATACAAGCTGCCTGCCTTGTTTGAACAGGTTTTTGACGGGTTTTGTTAACCTTAGTTTTAAGCAAATTGTGCTTCAATCCGTTTAAAAACATCTAAATTTGTTTTGGCGCAAATGTAATTAATTATCGCGCAAAGCAAATCTTTTATTTAATCCTTGATGATTCGATTCTTTTCCCTTCTTTTTCTTGCAAGCATCGCAGTTGGCTGCAAAGATTCACAAGCAACACTCACACAAATCAACGGCAAACAAATCGCCATAACCGATAGTTTAAAAGGTGACGAAGCCATTTTAGAATACATCGCTCCTTATCGAAAGCGTATTGACGATGAAATGGGTGCCGTACTTGCATACGCGCCTACGAGCTTATCTAAAAGCGAAGGCCCGTATAATACCGCCATTGGTAATATGATGGCAGATGCTGTTTATGAATTGAGTAATCCTGTATTTAAAAAACGTACCGGAAAGGAGATCGATGCAGTTTTGCTTAATCACGGCGGTATACGATCTACCTTAAATGCGGGCGATGTAACTATGCGTACCGCTTTTGACATTATGCCTTTTGAAAATAGTGTCGTGGTAGTTGAATTGAACAGCGACCAGATCAAAGAAATGTTTTCCTATTTAGAATCGGGCAAAGCACATCCTATCTCAAATATGCAGATCATTCTAGATCAGGATGAAAAGCTTAAATCTACCACCATCAATGGCAAACCTGTTGAAGAGGGTAAAACCTATTTTGTCGCCACCAATGATTATTTACAGCAAGGCGGAGACCGAATGACGTTTTTTAGTAAACCTGTAAGTATGGAAGTTTTAGATTACAAAATCAGAACTATTTTGGTTGACTATTTTAAAGCCAAAGACACAATTGCCCCCGTAAGAGACGACCGATTTATAAAAGAGTAATTATGATAAGAAGAACCTTTATAAAACAAACCGGAATTGCAACCGCAGCAATTTCTGCATTACCCAGCTTTGATCTTTTTGCTGAAACCAAAAAGACAAAAACAATTACCATTTTGCATACTAACGATGTGCATAGTCATATAGATCCTTTTTCTCCGGAGGACGCTTTGCATCCCAATCAAGGAGGTGTTGCCCGCAGACTCACCCTTGTTGAAGCCATTCGAAAAGAAAATCCCAACACCCTTTTGTTAGATGCGGGAGATATTTTTCAAGGAACCCCTTATTTTAATTTCTATGGAGGTGAGCTGGAGTTTAAATTAATGAGTCTACTTAAGTATGATGCGGCAACCATAGGTAATCACGATTTTGACAACGGCGTTGGCGGATTAGCAGCCCAAATGCCTAATGCAAGCTTTAAAATGCTGAGTGCCAATTATGACTTTACCAATACAGCTATGGAAGGACTCACCAAACCTTACGAAGTTTTTATTAAAGATAGAATCAAAATTGGTGTTTTTGGATTAGGAATTCAACTTGAAGGTTTGGTTACCAAAGCTTTAAGCAAAGAAACAGAATATTTGGATCCTGTTGAAATTGCACAGGATATGAGCAGAATTCTAAAGGAGGAAGAACAATGTGATCTGGTTATTTGTTTATCACATCTGGGCTATGATTATAAGTTTGATAAGATTTCAGACATTAAACTGGCTGAAAAAACACGTAATATCGATTTGATCATTGGCGGTCATACACATACATTTTTAGACAAACCCGTTATCGTAAATAATGCAGATGGTGTTGAAGTTCTTGTAAATCAAGTAGGTTGGGCCGGGATCAATTTAGGAAGAATCGATTTCACCTTCAACCTAGACGGAAGCGTTTCAAATAACGCTCGTACCATCACGGTTTAATAGCCTTCTCGACTCTCGTCTGAACAAACCTCGTCTATACTCACAAAGTAAAGCGTCACGCAGGTTTTGTGCACACATATAGCAATTTTGGTTCCAACAGCAATGATAGGAATTGAGAGACTATAGGTATATACAAAAGCTAATATTGCTTCAACAAGCAATCCGCCTCCTATCAAATAAAGATAAACATTACTTGGATGCCTGTTTCTTAAAGGAATCAAGAAGCAAACCATAGTAAAAAACAACAATAAGATCGATCCAGAAATAAATAAGAATTTATTTGGGACCAACTCATAATACATGGTCATAAGATAGATAACTGTATACACACAGAAAATAAGGCCAATACCCGGCTCTACAATCATCTCTTTAGTTATTTTACGAGATTTTAACTTTAAAATTGGCAAAAAGGTGTACAACATTGCTGCGGCTGCCAAAATGAACATCACTATAATCTCTACAAAATATTTATGAACATCTATTATTAGAAAAACCTCGCCTATATAAGCGGTAAGAAGAAATATTGCAAAAACGATATTATGCCGCTTTAAAGCGGTATAATAATAGAAGTAGAAAAATAAATAAAAGAAAGGCTGAATGTATGAGCCCAAGCCAAGCCCATAACTAGTACCCACAATAAATAACAGGCAACACAACATACCTGTAAGCAAAACCTGTGAAGGTTTGAATGATCTAATTCTATTTGTCATTACTTCAAATCTAAGCTATGATAAATCAGTGCAATATAAACATACTTACTACTATAAACTACTTTTAAAAATATTCCTCACGTGATTTTAAGATATTTTGCAATTTGATTAGATACGTTACTAAGAAAATCTTTAAAATTATCATAGAAAATAAGGAGAAGTAGAGCACAACAGCCTTAGACCATAAAAATTCATAGATAAACATAGAAGGAGCCATAACCCCCATTGCACCACCCATTATATATAACGCAAAATTATCTGGATGTTTGTTTTTTACAGGTATTAGTGTACAGAAAAACAACCAAGACAAAAGCGCTAGCAAGGCCGGAAAAAAAACAAGATTATTCGGGAGGTTGTCAAAAACCATAAAAGTTAATTCCCAAAAGATATACATAACTGCTATAAGCCCTAACAACGGCCGCAAAAGCTCATTAAGTTCCGTTTTAAAATTTGCTTTGGTATAGAGTGGCCATAAATGATGCAACATAGAAAAAGTTGCCAGACTATAGCACAGCATAACCAAAGTAAAATATCTTGTAAAATCTATTAAAAAGAACATTTCATTGATCAGCTCACAAGTCAAATAAAACAATAAAAAGAAGTTGTGCTTTTTCACACTAACTACATAGTAGCTATAAATGAGAACAACACAAATAGGGCGCAAATAAATAGAGAAACTCAAGTCACACCCTAGCAGCACCAATTCAACCACAGCAGTAAGAATATAAGCAAACAGCAAGTAGTTAGATTTCATTTATAAATGCTCTTTTGAGTTTTAGATGCTCATCTCATTAGATCAACATATATTTAGTCTATTTAAAATTTACAGTGTTTACTATAAATATTTTGGTTAATCAATAATTAAAGAGAAACCGAATAGTAGAAACAGGTTTTTTACAAGTTAAATTAACTAAAGCATCGCTAAAAAGTCATCTTCAGAAATGATAGGCACCCCTAATTTTTCTGCTTTTTGCAATTTGCTCGGTCCCATATTTTCACCGGCAACCAGATAATTTGTTTTAGATGAAATACTGCCGGAAGCTTTTCCTCCGTTATCTTCTATCAGCTTTTTTAGTTCTGTACGTGATACTTTTGAAAACACTCCGGAAATCACAAACGTTTGTCCTTGCAATTTATCGGTTTGATTTTCTAGAACCGAAGCATCGAGCTCCAATTGCAAACCATAATCCTTCAATCTTTTAATAAGATCTTGATTAGCTTCTTCAGAGAAAAACTGAACTACACTTTGCGCAATACGCGCTCCTATCTCATCAACCGAAACCAAAGTCTCTTCTGAAGCTTCAGCTAACGCATCAATGGTTTTAAACTGCTTAGCCAGTTTACGCGCCACCGTTTCCCCCACATATCTAATTCCTAAACCAAACAAAACCCGTTCAAAAGGAATCTGTTTAGAAGCTTCAATCCCCTTGATCAAGTTATCTGCCGACTTTTCTGCCATTCGTTCTAAAGGCAATATTTGCTCTTTTTTAAGCGTGTAGAGATCAGCATAATTTTTGATCAACCCTTCGTTTACTAATAAAGCTACGGTTTCACCTCCCAAGCCTTCAATATCCATCGCTTTACGGGAAATAAAATGTTGAATTCTACCAATGATTTGCGGAGGGCAACCCATATCATTCGGGCAATAATGCTGCGCTTCCCCTTCCTGACGCACGAGCGTTGTACCACACTCAGGACATTCTGAAATATATTCTGTTGCCGTCGAGTCTGGATCGCGTTGCTCAAAATCAACCCCAACAATTTTAGGAATGATTTCGCCTCCTTTTTCAACATACACGTGATCTCCCTCGCGCACATCTAGCTTTTCAATTTGATCTGCATTGTGTAGCGAAGCGCGCTTTACAATGGTTCCAGCTAATTGCACGGGAACGAGATTTGCAACCGGAGTAATTGCTCCCGTACGTCCTACTTGATAGGTTATTTTTTCAAGAACAGTTTCAGCTTGTTCGGTTTTGAATTTATACGCCATTGCCCAACGTGGTGCTTTAGCTGTAAAACCTAATTCCTCTTGTTGTCTAAAGCTATTCACCTTGATCACAACACCATCGGTCTCATAAGGTAAATCGTGACGATGCTCATCCCAATAATTTAAAAACTCAAAGGTTTCTGCAGTTGAAGCGGTTTTTTTTGCCACCTCCGGAACTTTAAATCCCCAAGAACGCGCTTTTTCTAAACTTTCGAACTGCGAAGCAATATCCAGGTTTTCTCCCACAATACTATACAGTAAACATTCCAGCGGTCGCTTAGCCACCTCTGCACTATCCTGAAGTTTTAAACTTCCCGAAGCGGTATTTCTTGGATTGCTATAAGGCTCATCTCCGGCCTCTACACGTTCAGCGTTCATGGCTGCAAAACCCGCAAGCGGAAGTACAATTTCACCGCGTATATCAAATTTAGCAGGAAAATCACCTTTCAACTTTAAAGGCACACTGCGAATGGTTTTAACGTTATTGGTCACATCATCCCCTTGTACACCATCACCACGCGTAACTGCGCGCACCAAAACTCCTTCCTCGTACGTCAAACTAATAGAAGCCCCGTCATATTTAAGTTCGCACACATATTCAACGGCACCATCAACTAATTTTTTTATGCGCTTTTCCCAATCTTCAAGATCCTCTTGCGAGTAACTATTGTCAAGAGAATACATGCGATGCTCGTGCTTTACAGTAGCAAAATTTTTGGTCACCTCTCCTCCTACCCGAAGTGTTGGCGAATTAGCATCATAAAATTCAGGATGCTTTGCCTCCATTTCCTGAAGCTCCTTTAATTTCTGATCAAAGGTATAATCATCAACCTGAGGCTTGTCAAGCACATAATATTCATAATTATACTGTCGCAATTCTTGACGAAGCGCTTCAATTTTTTCTTGGGCAGTCATAGTGTACTAAAAATTAGCAGGATGTAAATTTCGGCTTTGCCAGAATCATAGAATTTGATTTAAGGCAAAAACTGAAATACAACCAGTCGTTTGTGAAAATAATTTTTGGGGTCAAAATTAAACTTTAGCATCCCCGAAGCAAATTGAGCATCATTAATAGGCCCAACCTCTTCTAAAACCCAGAAATACTCTGAGATCAATTCATTATAATAGCTTTGTGAACGCATCATCTTAAAGAAGATGCCATCCTCGTTGATTTTAAGCGGTTGATGATTTTCTTGATGTACATCTGCGTGTAAACCCGATGCTTCGTAAACTTCTTCTAAAGATTCTGGAAGAACCTTAAGCTTTTGATGCGCACTAAAATTGCCAGACTCTAAATCTTTAAACAATGCCAAATATGCCTTTTCTAAAGGCAGTGATGGATAAATACCGTTCAATTGAAGTTCAAAATGAGCTACCAACGCATTCAAGGCTTTTGCTTTTTCCAGTCCTAATTCAATTTGAAATTCACTGATGCGCTCATCACGCGTCAAACAAGATGTACAAACAAAGAAAACAGCCAGCACCAACCACCTCATGTATCTTTAAGTATTTTCGGGCTTTAAAAATTTTGAAGTGTGATCAGGTTCAAAGGCTTTCATTTTCTGAAGCAAACGCTCTACATCAGCATCTTCAATTAAGAGTTCGCGATTGTTTTTATTTAAAAAACCACGTTTTACCATCTCATCCAACATTGCGATCAAGTGATCGTAAAATCCATTGGTATTGAGCAAGCCTATGGGTTTATGATGCAATCCCAACTGACTCCAGGTAATGATCTCAAAGAGCTCTTCAAAGGTTCCAAAGCCACCGGGAAGCGTAATAAAACCGTCACTCATTTCTTGCATTTTAAGCTTGCGCTCGTGCATATTTTGGGTTGTAATAATTTCGTCCAGATCAGGATATACAATTTCTTTGGTCTTTAAAAATTCTGGGATAATCCCAATAGCTTTGCCTCCATTTGCCAAACTCGCCTTAGCCACTTTACCCATAATCCCCAATTGCGAACCACCATAAATCAGTGTGAGTTGATGTGCTGCCAGTTTTTGACCAAGCAGACTTGCTTGTTCTATTATTTTTGGATCTGTGCCTTCACTGCTTCCGCAAAAGACACATATTGATTTTAAATCGTTCATTAACGTTGTGCTTTTATCATTCTTGGCTTTCCTGCAAAATCATCACGTAATTCTACTTGAGAAAAACCAATATTCTTTAAGAGACTTACGGTTTCTGCACTTAAATATTGATTGATTTCAAAATACAAAATTCCGTTAGGTTGGAGAGCTTTGATAGCGAGTTCTGCTATTTTTTTATAAAAAATTAAGGCATTTTGATCTTCTACAAAAAGCGCCAGATGCGGCTCGTAATTCAAAACATTTGCCTTGATCTCTACTTTTTCCAAATCACGCACGTAAGGCGGATTGGAAACAATCACATCATAAGATCGATCGAGCGCCTGACAATCCAAGATATCCTGCTTGATAAATTGAACATTCACCGCATTTGAGGAGGCATTTGCTTCAGCGATTTTTAAAGCATCTTCTGAAACATCTATCGCAGTGACTTTGGCTTCAGGAAGCAATTTTGCAAGACTCACAGCGATCGCTCCGCTTCCGGTACCAATATCGAGAATGGTACAGCTTGTATTTTTAAAATCAGTATAAATCCAGTCGACCAACTCCTCCGTTTCGGGTCTTGGAATCAAAACCGCAGGCGATAACTGAAACGGAAAACCATAAAATTCAGTTGAAGCTACAATGTATTGTAAAGGCTCGTTTTGTTGCAATCGCGACAAAGCCTTGTCAAATAAATTACGTTGTGCTTCATCAAGTTTTAGTTGAAAATTCAACGGAATTTCATATGCTGCGAGTTTTAAATACTCCTGAACCAAAAATTTAAAAAAAGTCTCGTATTCCTCCTGCGGATAAAGCGCTTCTAATTCCTTATAAAAATGGGTTCTATAGGCTTTTAGCGTCATTTAAAAAGTTTTAAGCATATGTACAGGACACGCGCTGTGGCCGGTGCATCCCATGGGTCCGTCGATGTATTCAAAACCAGATTTTTTATAAAGCTTTTGAGCAGCTTCCATATACGGCATCGTCTCAATGTACACTTGTTCAAAGCCAGAAGTTTTAGCAAAATCCAGACAAACATCCATCAGTTGCTTTCCTACACCCTTTCCGCGCAGCGACGCAGAAATATACATTTTCTGAAGTTCACAAACCGGGCCGTCATAGTTGGCCAAAGCAGCAATACCAGCTCCACCTAAAAGTTTTCCATCCTCTTCAATAACAAAATACTCCGCTTGATCTACATCGTACGTCTCATACATACAATCGAGTGCCTCATCTGCGTACGCCGTTCCTACTTTAGGAACGCCCATTTCAATTAAAATGGATCGCAACAAGGCTGCTAACTCCTCATTATCTGATGCTTTAATTGCTCTGATTTGCAACATAGATATTCTTACTTTTAAATGGTATTTTTGAGGCTGTGAAGATACACGAAAAATATATGTTGCGTTGCCTGCAGCTGGCCAAAAACGGTCTCGGCAGCACCTATCCCAACCCTATGGTAGGCAGTGTCATTGTCTATGAAGACCGCATTATAGGTGAAGGTTGGCACCAACAAGCCGGGCAACCCCACGCCGAAGTAAATGCTGTAAACAGCGTAAATGATCAATCACTACTCGACAAAGCTACCATTTATGTAAGTCTTGAACCTTGCAGTCATTTTGGTAAAACACCGCCGTGCAGCGATCTGATTATTGCTAAAGGAATTAAAAAAGTGGTCATAGGTACGGTTGATCCTTTTGCTGAAGTTGCCGGCCGCGGAATCAAAAAATTAATCGATGCAGGTTGTGAGGTTTTAGTTGGTGTTCTTGAGCAAGAATGCCAACAGCTTAACAAGCGCTTTTTTACTTTTCATCAAAAAAAGCGTCCTTATATTATTCTAAAATGGGCAGAAAGTCTGGATGGTTTTATTGCTCCTGAAGCGAAGAGTAGAAGCAGCCGTGAACCGGTTTGGATCACCAACTCTTACAGCAAGCAATTAGTTCACAAGTGGCGCGCAGAAGAACAAAGTATTTTGGTAGGGACCAAAACCGTAGAAGCAGATAATCCAAGCCTTACTACTAGAGATTGGAGCGGTAAATCCCCTACGCGAATTGTTCTTGATCGCGAACTCAAAATTTCAGAGGAAAGTAGGGTTTTTGATGAAAGCGCTACAACACTGGTTTTTACTGAAAAAACTAAAGAAAGCACAAGTTCAACAAAATATATAACTGTTGATTTTAATAAAAACCTGATTACCGAAGTACTCCAAACGCTTTACAAAGAAGGTTTACAATCGGTGATCATTGAAGGAGGAAGTACCACTTTACAAAATTTCATTGATCAAGAACTTTGGGATGAAGCCCGTGTATTTAAAGGGAAACAAAACTTCCATAATGGAATAAGCGCTCCTAAACTATCCAATGCTCAACCTATAAGATCTAGTCAACTAACCGGTGACCATTTGGTCTATTACACTCACGTAAATGATTAAAAACATTGTTTTCGATTTTGGTGATGTCTTCATCAATCTAGATAAAAAAGCTCCCGAGCAAGCCTTAGCCAAAATGGGAATTCGGCATATTGATGAAGAGATGAATGCTTGGCATAATACCTATGAAAAAGGCTTGATGACAAGTGAGCAACTCACAGAAAACTATCTCAAAAAATTTCCTTCACTCACCGCGCTATCTTTTAAACAAGCCTGGAACAGTATTATTTTAGATTTCCCGCAACATCGTTTGGATTGGATTATGCAACTGGCAAAAGACAAAACCTACAGACTTTTCCTGTTGAGCAACACCAATGATTTACATATAGAACAGGTGATTAAGAATATGGGTGCACTGCGGTATTCACAATTTCAAAATTGCTTTGAGCGCTTTTACCTTTCTCAAAAGATCAATATGCGTAAACCTGACCTTGAGATTTACGATTATGTGCTTCAAAACGATACCTTAATTGCTGAGGAGACAATATTTATTGACGACACCCTTTTAAACACTGCAGCTGCGGCTTCTATGGGAATCCATACTTGGCATTTAGAGCCCGGCTTACAGGATGTAACGCAACTATTTGAAGTAAAAAAGGACTTATTTTGATCTATCTTTTACTGAGCATAGTATCCTCAAGTATTATTTTTCTTGTCTTTAAATTATTTGACAAATACCAAGTCAATACATTTCAAGCCATTGTAGTTAATTACCTTATCGCAAGTGTCTCTGGTATTTTATCTTATGAACAACCTATAAATTTTACTGCAATCCCGTCTTATTCCTGGCTGCCGGGAACATTATTTCTAGGCGTTCTCTTTATAGTGACCTTCAATCTGATGGCCATCACAACACAACGCAGCGGACTTTCTGTAGTTTCAGTAGCAACCAAAATGAGTGTCGTACTACCAATTACATTTGGTTTAATCTACTACAACGAAAGCTCAGGAACACATAAAATAATAGGAATCCTGCTGGCTTTGATCGCAGTGTATTTGGTTTCGCTGAAAAAGTCAATTGATAAAACTGCTGCTACAAAAAGCAGTTTAGTATTCCCCATACTAGTTTTTCTGGGAAGCGGAATTATAGACACTACCATCAAATTTCTTGAAGACAGTTACGTGGCCGAAAAAGATGTCCCCTTATTTTCGGCGATGATTTTTGTCACCGCATTTATTTTAGGCATTAGCGTTTTAGGTTACCAACTCTTAAAAGGAAAAGAAAAACTTCATTTTAAAAACCTGCTAGGCGGTATCGCATTGGGAGTTCCTAATTATTACTCCATTTACTTTTTGGTTCAGGCGTTAAGACATCCTTCTCTAGAAAGTTCAACGGTTTTTACACTGAACAATGTGGGAATTGTAATGGCTGCAACTTTGATCGGAATTTTATTTTTTAAGGAAAAACTTTCCACAAAAAACTGGATCGGTATTGCGATCGCCGTAATAAGTATTATACTCATCGCTGTTGTAAAATCGAATTAATGGAAGAAGAAACAAGCAGAGACACCTATAAAACGATTGCAAAAGCCAGCGCAGAATCACTCTTTAAAGACCGAGGCAGTAAGTTTATAGGGCAAGCACATCCGGTAAAATCCGAAGCTCAAGTTGAAGAAGTTTTAGCTGCACTGCATCAACAACACAACAAAGCTTCTCACATCTGCTACGCCTGGCAGTTAGGCAAAAATTACGAGCAGTACAGAGCTAATGATGATGGCGAACCCAACAATTCTGCAGGACAACCCATTTACGGGCAATTACAATCTTTTGAAGTAACAGATACTCTAGTAACGGTAATTCGCTATTACGGCGGAACCAATCTGGGAGTTGGCGGATTGATTCAGGCGTACAAAACAGCTGCACAACTCGCATTAGAAACTTCTAAAATAATAGTCAAAACCATTACTGAAGAACTTCAGTTAAACTTTGAATATGCATTATTACACACAGTGATGCGCATCATCAAAGAAGAACAACTTGACATCGCACATCAAAAAATGGAGCTCAGTTGTGAAGTAAGCGTTTCAGTAAGAAAAAATGATCTGGAACGAATTCAAGAACGTTTTGATGCAGTATTCGGTATAAAAACTACTATTCTGTAGCCTTGTCTTCAGCCAAAAGCTCTAAAACATATTCAGGACATCGCGTAGGCCTATTGGATTTCATGTCTACAAAGACCAAAGTCGTCTCTGCTTTAGTTAACAATTCTTGATTTTGATTAGTAATTTCATAGTCAAAAACTATACTGGCGCGAGGTGTTTTTCGCAAGGTAGTTTTAACCGTTAAAAGATCGTCAAAAAAAGCAGGCTTTAAAAAAGAAATTCGCATGTCATAAACAGGAAGCATCACGCCGTTTTCTTCCATTTTTTTGTAGGAAATTCCTAAATTTTCAAGCCATTCAATGCGTGCAACTTCCAGATATTGAGGATAATTACCATGATAAACAACTCCCATTTGATCGGTCTCACCGTACCTAACTTTAACAAAACTATTATGCGATTTCATACAGTTATTAACAAATAAATTTATACTTTCAAAAGCGAAAAGAGTATGCGATAAAAATTCTAAAAAAGCAATCTTATTTTCTTTTTTTATTACAATTTTTGTTCACATATTTGCCCCGCACTGAATGAAACGAAGATCTCTTTATTTTCTCACTTTTCAGTCGTCCGAAACCAAAAATAACTAAAAACTTCACCACAAGAATGAGTATGACTGCGCAAACAGTATGGGATAATTGTCTCTCATTTATACAGGACAATATAACCCCGCAGGCTTACAAAACCTGGTTTGAACCTATACGAGCGGTTAAACTTACAGACAATGCGCTAAGCATACAGGTACCCAGTAAATTCTTCTATGAATGGCTAGAAGAACATTACGTTAAATTACTTAAGGTATCGCTCACTAAAGAACTGGGTGAACATGCAAAATTGGTTTATGTGATCCGTATGGAAAACACCTACGGAAACAAGCAACCCTTTACCGAAAAAATTCCGAGTACCAACCGTCCTAATACGATGAAATCTCAAGAGGTTGATGCTCCCTTAAAAAATAAAAATCCCGAGCTTAAAAATCCGTTTGTGATTCCCGGGATTCGTAATCTGGAGATTGAGTCTCAACTAAATCCTAATTACAACTTTGAGAATTTCTTAGAAGGAGATTCTAACCGATTAGCACGTTCTGCCGGTATGGCCGTAGCCAATAAACCAGGCGGAACCTCATTCAATCCCTTATTGATCTTTGGAGGTGTTGGTTTAGGTAAAACCCACTTAGCACATGCGATCGGTGTTCAAATTAAAGACCGCTATCCAGACAAAACAGTCTTATATATTTCAGCTGAAAAGTTTACGCAGCAATATATAGAGTCGGTTAAAAAGAATAATAGAAATGACTTTATACATTTCTATCAAGTGATCGATGTCTTAATTGTAGATGATATTCAATTACTTTCTGGAAAAGCGGGTACGCAAGATGTGTTTTTCCACATTTTTAACCACTTGCATCAAAATGGAAAACAGGTGGTCTTAACCAGTGACAAAGCACCTGTTGATATGCAGGATATTGAGCAGCGTCTCTTGTCTCGTTTTAAATGGGGACTTTCAGCCGAATTGCAATCACCAGGTTTTGAAACGCGCGTTTCTATTATCAAAAACAAACTGTATCAAGACGGTGTAGAAATGCCCGAAGATATTGTGGAGTTTTTGGCTAACAATATCAAGACAAACATTCGTGAGTTAGAAGGTGCTATAATTTCGCTTATCGCCCACTCTTCTTTCAATAGAAAAGAAATAAATCTGGAGCTTGCTAAAAAGATTGTTGACAACTACGTCAAACATACCAAACGCGAAGTTTCTATAGATTATATCCAAAAAGTTGTAAGCGATTATTTCCAGATGGATGTTGACACCCTGCAATCTAAAACACGTAAGCGTCATATTGTTCAGGCACGTCAACTTGCAATGTTCTTTGCTAAGAAGTTAACTAAAGCTTCGCTGGCAAGTATCGGCTCTCAAATAGGAAAAAGAGACCACGCCACCGTATTGCACGCTTGTAAAACAGTAGATAATTTATCTTCTACAGACAAGCAGTTTAGAAAATATGTTGAAGATCTCAACAAAAAGCTTACGATGTAAATCGCAGCGTATATTTAAGACTGAATATACCTCCTAAAATATACAGAAGATGAAAACGCACATTTTAATGGTTTGCTTAGGTAATATTTGCAGATCACCACTCGCCGAAGGTCTTCTAAAATCAAAACTTGATGCTGAAAGATTTCAAGTTGATTCTGCCGGAACCGGTCATTGGCACGTAGGCAGTATGCCCGATTCCCGAAGCATTGCCGTTGCTCAAAAAAATGGTTTAGATATCACAGATCAACGCGGTATGCAATTTAAACCGGCATTTTTTGATCGTTATGATCACATCTTTGTAATGGACAATTACAATTATGAAGATGTAGTCGCTCAAGCCACTAAAGATGAGGACAAAGCAAAAGTTCAGCTTATTTTAGACGAAATCTTTCCGGGAGAACGTGTTGATGTTCCTGATCCTTACAATGATAGTTTGAGGGGTTTTGACCGCGTTTACGAAATGCTTGACGAGGCCACTACAAAAATTGCAGAGCGACTTAGTTAATCTCAACTACAAACTATGCATATCAAAACTGAACTTGGCAAACTTTATCTCATTCCGGTTACACTTGGTGACACACCACCCTTGGAAGTGATGCCGGGAATGGTGCAAAAGATCGTTGAGCAATTAGATGATTATATAGTCGAAAATGAAAAAACAGCACGTCGTTTTATAAAACAGATTTCTCCAAAAAAACCACAACCTTCCCTAATCCTACATGCCTTAAATAAACATACGGAAGCTTCTGAAATACCTAACTTTCTAGATGCTTGTTTAAAAGGTAAATCTATGGGATTAATGTCTGAAGCCGGAGTTCCCGGTGTTGCAGATCCCGGTGCTGAAGTGGTGCGCATCGCTCATGAAAAAGGTATTCAAGTTGTTCCGCTTGTTGGTCCTTCTTCAATCTTAATGGCGATGATGAGTAGCGGAATGAATGGTCAAAACTTTGCATTTAACGGCTATTTACCCATTGACCAAAAAGAAAAGCGCAACGAGCTGAAGCGCTTAGAACACCTTTCTAAAGACTATAACCAAGCACAACTTTTTATTGAAACCCCTTACCGTAACAATAAGATGCTTGACGAACTTTGCAATACCTTGAATGGCTCTACACGATTATGCATCGCTTGCGACATCACATTAAACACCGAGTTTATCGTAACCAAACCCATTTCTGTCTGGAAAACCAATAAACCGGATTTACATAAAAGACCCGCGATCTTTATTATACAACATTAAAAAAGCGACCCACAGGTCGCTTTTTTAGTTCTATATGAATATTGATCTTAACTTTCTAAGTTTACTTTCGCAGTACGATTAGGCTCTATAAAAGAAACATCATATCCTGAAAACTTCTTCATATAGCTGCGTATAGAAGTCCCAAAAGCATCTCTAAAACCCTCTACGCCACCAGAGCGTAAATAACTTTTAACGCTACCTGGACCTGCAAGATGCGCAGCTGCCAGAATTCCAGATTCTGTCACCTTCACACCATTGATCACTTTACCATTAAAGCGTTTGATGTCTTTTCTTAAAACCCACTTGTTACGCGAGGCATTAGCTACAAAGGCTTTCTCCTGCCAAACGGGATTGTTCAAAAATTCTTCAGTATCTGTTATTCCTAAAAGCAACAAGGTACTTCTGCCAAACTGATACTTACCTAAATATCCAAGCTTGTTAATGCGCTTGTAATCATTTTGTGATTCTTTAAATCCTAAAGCTTCTTTGAAACCTGTGAACGATTTTCCGGGAGTAGCAAGATTTAAATTTGAAGTGTTGTCCAAAACTGACGAATCTACTTCATCAAATTGCGGAACAGTATAAAATAACTCTAAACCTTCAGTAGAATTTTCGCGTGGCTTATCTGCATCTTTTACTGACATGCTTAATGCCACAAGTCCAAATACAGAAGGAAGCGCTGCTAGTTTTACTATGTTTTTCGTCATAAACTAATTTTCAGACAGGTAGTAACGCGCCACTGAAATACCCATCTATATTACCGCGCAAATATACGAATAGAATTCAAGCGATTGATTATGAATTGGTTAAGCTTTTCCCAAAGTCAACAAATTCAATAAAATAGCTGCTATTTTAAAGCAATCACTACTTTTTATTACCGATTTTAACATTTACAAATATCCTTTTTGAAGATTATGTAAACATTTAACATTTGTTAAATTATCGGTTAATGCCCTGCTTGTTAATCCAATTAATATACTGCTTTCTGTTTGCATTGTGCTGAGCCATAGTCTTCGCAAAAAGATGATAGCCGGGATTAGAAACGTCTGCAACAAAGAAATAGTATTGATGATTTTCAGGATTTAACACTGCATTAATTGCAGATAGATCGGGCATAAAGATAGGTCCGGGTGGTAAACCGGCATATTTGTATGTGTTATACGGAGAATCTGTTTCCAGATCTTTATATAGAACACGCTTTATGACTTGGTCAAAATCATTCTGCGTTTTTTTTACCGCATAAATTACCGTCGGGTCTGCATCCAACTTCCAACCGTTATGCAAACGATTCAAATAAACTCCGGCAACTCTTGGGCGCTCATCATTTTTTGCTGTTTCTTTTTGAACAATAGATGCTAGCGTATATACTTCAGCTGGTGTTAATCCTTGTGCTTTTGCTTTGGCTTTTCGATCCTCGGTCCAGAATTTCTTATACTCTTTGAGCATACGGTCGCGGTATTCTTCAGCATCTGTATTCCAATAAAACTCATAGGTATTGGGCAGATACATGGTAAGCGCTGTTTCTTCAGAAAATCCGTTTTCCTTTAAAAATTCAGCATCAGTAAAGGCTTCAATCAGCGCTGTACTGTCCACTTCAAGCTGTTGCCCTATACGCCCCGCAAGATCTACAAGCCGTTCTTGATTATTAAAAGCGATTTTGACCGGAGTATTCCCGCTACGGATCGCATTTACGATCTCATTATTATTACTCCCCTTTTTAATAATAAAATGACCAGCCTTGACATTACTCGTATAGCCCTTACGCTCAGCGACTTGGTCAAAAGATTCCAGATCTTTAACTAGAAGTTCTAAATCTGCTCTTACATCACTATAGTTTGCATCAGATCGTACATAAATATGAGCCTCCCCATTATTAAATGCGGTATTGGGAGAGAAAAACTTACCGTAAATCGTGTAGGCAAAAATCCCGCCGATAATCATCCCGATTACTGCAGTAGCTGCAATGATTTTTTTAATGTACATCTGTGTGAATTAATTGGTATAAATATTCGTTTCTATAACTTCCGCCTACGCGTGTCCAATCTTTTTTGAGTCCTACGCGTTCAAAACCTTGTTTTTCAAACAATTTAATACTTGGAGCATTTTCTTCAAGTATGTTTGCATACAACTGATGAAACTCTAGGCGTTTAAAGGCGTATTTAATAATGAGTTTCAACGCTTCGGCACCATAGCCTTTTCCACGTTCCACTTTACTAAAGATCAAAATCCCTAAGCCTGCACGATTATTTCTAGGATCAAAATCAAACAGATCGATCATTCCTAAAGCTTCTTGATTATCGGCTTTGCAAATCACTAAGCGCAATTGCTTTGCCTCGTAAATATCTTTGTGTGAATTCTTCAGGTATTGCTTCAGTAAAAATTTAGAAAACGGAGTGAGCGTTGTACTCAGCTCCCACAAGTCTTCATCATTCTCGATCTCAAATACCAGATCCAGATCTTCTGGTTCAAGCGCTCTTAAATAAACTAAGTCTCCTTTTAGCGTTAATCCCTCCATACTCCTTCAAAAACTTTTTGGGCCGGGCCTATGAGAAAGATATTTTTATACCCCACTCCTTCTGGTTCAAATTCGATTTTTAAATTACCACCTTCTACCTGTAAGGGAATACTCGTATGACTTACTTTTCCCTGTTTGTGAATGGCCAAAGCTACCGCGGTTGCTCCCGTACCGCAACTCAACGTCTCATCCTCTACTCCACGCTCATAGGTACGCAACCTGAAGCCTTCAGTCGTAGCTTCAACAAAATTGATGTTACTTCCGGCTTTGCCGTAAAGCGGTCCGTAGCGCAATGCTGCTCCATTACTTTTCACATCATAATGTTCTATATCGTTCACCCACTGCACGTGATGCGGTGAGCCGGTATCTAAAAATAAATGATCTTCATATTCTTTGATTTCTGAAACATCTTGCATTTTAAGATGTACCAGACCATCTTCTATATACGCTTCATGTAAACCATCGATTGCTTCAAAAGTGGTTGAATTTTTAATCACTCCCAACTCTTGAGCAAAAGCTACGATGCAACGCCCTCCATTACCACACATTGAACTTGGATTGCCATCTGCATTATAATACACCATGGTAAAGTCCTGATCCTCGTGGTTTTCAAGCAAGATCAAACCGTCTGCACCTATGCCAAATTTTCGGTCACAAAGTTGCTTTACGAGTTTGGTATCATTTTTGGAAAATATATGTTGACGGTTATCGATCATTACAAAATCGTTGCCGGTGCCTTGGTATTTATAAAAAGGTATAGACATAGCTGGTTTTTTTAAGCTTCGCAAAAATACATAAAGCGAATATTCTACACCTTGTTAAGACCGAGTTAAATACTGCAACACGATATACTGTCACTCGTATTTATAATGTTATATAAAAAAATAGAAACGTATTATGAAAAAATTTGCAAGCCTATTGTTTGTTGCCATCTTAGGTGGTGGTATTACTCTGGGAGCATATAAGCTGCTGGAAGATGAGTCTAGAACTGAAGTTTCTAACCCAACTACTAATTCTAATTTTAGTACTGTAAGCTATGAAGGCCGACCGATAAGCAGCACGAATGCCGACTTTACCGAAGCTGCCGACCGTACCGTTCATGCTGTTGTTCACGTAAAAAATGTACAAACCCAAAGGCAACCCCGTAATTTAAGAGAATTCTTCTATGGTGGTGGAGAAACCCGCAAAGGACTCGTAGGTGCCGGTAGTGGCGTGATTATTTCTGCAGATGGTTATATTGTAACCAACAATCACGTGATCGATGGAGCTTCAGAACTTGATGTGTCTTTAAATGATAACCGAACCTTTAAAGCTGAAGTAATCGGTACAGATCCGCAAGCAGATATCGCACTTTTAAAAATCGATGCTGATGAAGACCTTCCTTATTTACCTTTTGGAGACTCAGATAATGTGCGTCTTGGAGAATGGGCGCTTGCTGTAGGAAATCCATTTAATTTAACTAGCACAGTGACTGCAGGAATTATTTCGGCTAAAGCCCGAGATATCAATGAATATGATTCAAATCCGCAATCTTTTATTCAAACCGATGCTGCGATCAACCCCGGAAACAGTGGTGGTGCATTAGTAAATATCAATGGAGAATTAATTGGTATCAATACCGCTATTACTTCACAAACCGGTAGTTATGTAGGTTACGCATTTGCTGTACCCTCTAATAATGCGCGTAAAATTGTAGAAGATATTCTTGAATATGGTGATGTACAACGTGGAATATTAGGAGTAAGCGGAACCAGCTTAAACCCAAGTATTGCCAGTCAGCTTGACGTTGATGCTGTTGAAGGTGTTTATGTTGCAAATGTTGAATTTGAAAGCGGCGCAAAAAAAGCTGGATTACAAGAAGGAGATATTATCACTCAAATTGATGATGTAGAGGTAAATAAATTTTCAGATTTATCTGGATATCTTGGTTCAAAACGTCCTAATGACGTGGTGCAAGTAACTTATACCAGAGACGGTGAACGCAATACAGTTCCTGTAACCCTCTTAAAATATGAAGCTTTTGTTATTGAAAAACCAGGTTTAGAAGTTCGCGAGGCGTCTAAAGATTTACTGAAAGAATACGGAGTGAGGAATGGAGTCGTGATCTCTCAGGCCACTAATGAGAAATTAAAAAGATATGGATTAAATGGCATCCTGATCACCGAAATAGATGAGGAAGCTGTACAATCGGTAGATGACGTAAAACGCATTATGAATGCTAAAAATCCAAATGAGCCGGTGAGCATAAGCTTTGTAGGGAAAGATGGAGAGAAAAAGCAAATTATTTTTCAATAGTAAATCACCTCAGGGCTATTCCATAAGGCATTGTCTGGAAACCAACGTTTAATTTCGAGACAAGCCACGGAGTATTTGACCCTTTGGCGGCGCCAATAAAATTAGTATCCTGTCATTTAATCTCAATTATCGAGAAATTCTAGTGAAATTAAAGCCCTTCGATCGAAGGGCTTTTTTTATTCTAAAATCGCACAACGAAAACGATATAGTTAAGTATCTTTGCCGAAAATTTAAACATACAACACACTTAACTAATGACAACTCCTAATACCTACGAAAAAGAACTTGCCTTTCAAGCCGACAGACGCCGTGCCACCATTGAGTTCATTAAAATCGTTAGTGATCTTTGGTATGATAATAATATCGAACTGGTATTATTCAGAAATCAGCTTATTGATCGTAACGTGAGCGAAATCCTCAATTTGCACGCCTATGCCGGAGCATTTGTTCAAAAACCTATTTCCATATTTGATAGTGTAGAACTCGCTAAGGCTATTCAGCAAGTCAGCCTCCCTCCTGCTAAACTTGATATTGGTAAACTTACTTATGAATACCATATTGAAGACAATGAATATACCGACGCTAAAGCCTTTGTTCATGACAAATTAAAAGACGCACAAGACGCAGAAGCTATCTCTCCCAAAGATGTGGTCTTATACGGTTTTGGAAGAATTGGCCGACTTGTCGCACGCGAATTAATGACCCGAACGGGAAGCGGCAATCAGTTAAGACTTAGAGCCATTGTTGTTCGTGGCGCTATTGATGAAGCGGTCTTAAAAAAACGTGCATCTCTTTTAAAAAGTGATAGTATTCACGGGGATTTTCCGGGAACTATAGATGTTAGTTTAGAACGTGAAGCTTTAATCATAAACGGTACTACGGTAAAATTAATTTCAGCCAACAATCCTGAAGATATTGATTACACTCAATACGACATTGACGAAGCACTCATTATTGATAACACCGGTGCTTTTAGAGATCAAGAGCAATTGAGCAGACATTTAATTGCAAAAGGAGTTTCAAAAGTACTGCTCACCGCCCCGGGAAAAGGAATTCCCAATGTGGTTCACGGAGTAAATCACACACAGGTGAACCCTGACGAAACTTCAATCGTATCTGCAGCCTCTTGCACCACCAATGCGATCACTCCGGTTTTAAAAGTTATTGAAGAAACTTTTGGTATATCCACTGGTCATTTAGAAACCATACACGCCTATACCAATGATCAAAATCTGGTCGATAATATGCACTCTAAATATAGAAGAGGCCGCGCAGCTGCGCTCAATATGGTCATTACAGAAACGGGAGCCGGTAAAGCGGTTGCTAAAGCCCTACCAGACCTCGAAGGAAAACTTACCTCAAATGCGATACGCGTACCGGTGCCTAACGGTTCGCTTGCGATACTCAATCTTAAACTGAAACAAAAAACCACGGTTGAAACCATTAATGCAACTTTAAAAAAGTATGCTCTAGAAGGTGATCTGGTCGAACAAATTAAATATTCGATCAATACAGAACTTGTTTCCAGCGATATCGTTGGCTCTTCGGCACCTTCCATTTATGACAGTCAGGCTACGTTGGTTTCTTCAGATTCAGAAAATGCTGTGCTGTATATTTGGTACGACAATGAGTATGGTTACAGCCATCAAGTTATTAGACTCGCAAAGTATATTTCAAAAGTGCGAAGATTCACCTATTATTAATCCTTTGAATTTCAGTAAATTGATAACATAAACTAAAGTTTATATTTATTATGCTAATAGAAGTAAAACGCTTAGAATTGATTATTTTTGCAGGCTTTATATACTAAGATGGGATACGCTCCGTTTTCCCACACATAGAAAAATGACTAGCTAAAATGAATACTATAAAAATCAACTTCCTCCTCTTCTTTTTTGCGATAGCAGCTGTTTCGGCTCAAGAAACGCAAAACGCAGAACAACCAACCGAGCCTAAAGTAAATACGATCTCGCAACAGTTTGAAGATTTACTTGAAAATTCAAATAACTATCAGGAATATAAAGTTGTTAAGCAAAATGCGCTTCAAAAACTGAAAAGTAACGCTGCCGATAGTATCAATGGATTGAAAGGACAAATAGTAGGGCTTCAGGAGGAAATTCAAACTCAGGATGCAAAAATCAGTGAATTAAACAAATCACTTGAAGATACACAAGGTACGCTCGATCAAACCAGAGCAGAAAAAGACTCTATTTTTTTCCTAGGTATGCCTATGAGTAAAGGCAGTTATATGGGAATGATGTGGGGCATTGTGGCGGTTTTAGCTTTAGCCTTAATTTTCTTCATTTTCAAATTTAAAGGAAGTAACGCACATACGCAGGAAGCCCGACAAAAGTTGGCAGATGTTGAATCTGAGTATGAAGAATACCGTAAAAAAGCACTGGAAAAAGAGCAAAAGATGGGACGCTTACTTCAGGATGAGCGTAATAAAGCTGTTAAAAAACAATAGCAAAAGCTTTTATTCATGCGTATTGATATCATCACAGTTGTTCCTGAACTTTTAAAGAGTCCGTTTGAAGCCTCAATTATGCAACGTTCGATTGCAAAAGGTCTTGTTGAAGTTCATTTTCATAATCTTAGAGATTACACCACCAATGCGTATAAGCAAGTAGATGATTATCAATACGGCGGTGGCGCAGGAATGGTCATGATGATCGAACCTATAGATAAGTGCATCAGTGGCCTCAAAGCAGAACGCGACTACGATGAAGTGATCTATATGACGCCTGATGGAGAAACCCTTAATCAGGGAATTGCCAATACGATTTCGCTTCAAAAAAACATCATTATTCTTTGCGGGCATTATAAAGGAGTTGACCAGCGCGTGCGTGATCAATTTATCACGCGCGAGATCTCTATTGGAGACTATGTTTTAAGTGGTGGCGAATTGGGAGCGCTCATTTTATGTGATGCGGTTATTCGGTTAATTCCCGGTGTTTTGGGGAATGAAACTTCGGCCTTAACCGATTCTTTTCAAGACGATATGTTGGCTCCACCGGTTTATACGCGTCCTGCAGAGTATAAAGGTTGGAAAGTTCCTGAAATACTCACCTCAGGTAACACTCCAAAAATTGAAGCTTGGCGCGAGGAACAGGCTTATAAACACACACTTAACAGAAGACCAGATCTGTTAAAAGACTAATTTCTAGTTTCTTTATAAAAAATTAGGATTAACAATTGTCTAATTTATTTTTTATAGTAAATTTGCACGCTCATAGAACCAACCTCTGGCGAGATACGTGAATGTTGCTTTTATTCAATTTTAAAAAATCTTAAAAATGGAAGATTTAATAAGTTTTGTACAAAACGAATTCGTAGAGAAAAAAGAATTTCCAGAATTCAGTGCTGGTGATACAATCACTGTTTACTATGAAATCCGTGAAGGTGAAAAAGTACGTACACAGTTCTTTAGAGGTGTTGTAATTCAAGTACGCGGTACCGGAGTAACAAGAACATTCACTATCAGAAAAATGTCTGGTACTGTTGGTGTTGAGCGTATATTCCCAATTAATATGCCAGCTCTTCAAAAAATTGAAATCAATAAGAGAGGTAAAGTACGTAGATCTCGTATTTACTACTTTAGAGGTCTTACTGGTAAGAAAGCTAGAATTAAAGAAGTTAGAAAATAAACTTCTTTCTACATACGATTTAAATGCTCCCAAACGGGAGCATTTTTATTTGATAGCCATTCGTTATCAACAAATGTTCAAATATACTGTTAATCAATGGTTAACAATAAAATTCAAATTTCAGCTACAACGTTATAGAATTTTTATTACCTTTATTATATCAAACGTTTCTAGAATGATTTTTTTTGAAATTCATTCTGTTTCCAATAGCATTACCACTGTATAGCAGTAGTTTCTTGAAAACAGGTAAAGCTATTGGGTGGGATTTTCAAATAATCCCTATGTTTTGATTTACGGTGCAAGTACTAATATTCTTGTCTCAGGAACTTCAAGGGTTCACCGGTAAAAAGTCAAACCATTAGAAGCTCTGTTGCGCTAGTGATTATCGCAACAGAGCTTTTTTCATTTTACACTACAATATATCTTATCTGTTCACAAATTAAAGCTTACTCCCAATTTTACAGGCTTTAAGAAGAATTTAAGTGTTAAAATCTACACGAAAATTCTATATTTGCAATCCACAAATTATTCTTGAATTTTTTTAAATAAAAAAACCTTCAAATAAGAGAAAGCACCCCTTTTAGTGACGGAATTAAAATCAAGATTTATTAAACGAACTCATTTTTATGTCAACCAAAACATCTAAAATAGCTTACACCAAAACTGATGAAGCTCCGGCGTTAGCTACGCATTCTTTTCTACCTATCATAAGTAAATTTGCTAAGCCTGCCAATATCGAATTTGAGGTTAAAGATATCTCTCTTGCCGCTCGACTTCTTGCGAATTTTCCAGATTTTCTTACTGAAGAACAAAAAGTAAGCGATGCCCTTGGAGAACTTGGCGAACTGGCAAAGAGCCCGGAAGCTAATATCATCAAACTTCCTAATATTAGTGCTTCGGTACCACAGCTTACTGCTGTGATCAAAGAATTGCAAGCAAAAGGTTTTGCGGTTCCCGATTATCCTGAAGAAGCAAAAACTGAAGAGGAAAAGGCAATCAAGCAACGTTATGCAAAAGTTTTGGGTAGTGCTGTAAATCCTGTTTTGCGTGAAGGTAATTCAGACAGACGTGCTCCTAAACCGGTTAAAGAATATGCTCGTAAAAACCCACACAGTATGGGTGCTTGGTCAAAAGACAGCAAATCACACGTAGCTACTATGGCCAGTGGTGATTTTAGAGCCAATGAGAAATCGGTTACGTTACCAGAAGCGACTTCAGTAGATATCATTCACATTGACGCTGCAGGAAACAAAAAAACACTTAAGGAGAATTTAGCGCTTAAAGAAGGTGAAATTATAGATGCAACCTTAATGAGCAAGGCGGCGCTTCTTGAGTTCTTAAGCGAGCAAATTGAAGATGCAAAAGCCCAAGGGATTTTATTCTCAATACATATGAAAGCTACCATGATGAAGGTTTCAGACCCTATCATCTTTGGCCACGCTGTAAAAGTATATTTTAAAGAAGTTTTTGAGAAGTTTGGAGAAGATCTTAAAGCAATTGGTGTTGACACCAGAAATGGTTTAGGCGACCTTTTAAACGACATCAACAAGCTTCCTGAAGCTAAGAAAAATGAAGTAGAGCAAGCGATCTTGACTACTTTAGAAAATCGTGCTGACCTGGCAATGGTAAATTCTGATAAAGGAATTACCAATCTACACGTTCCTAGTGATGTGATTATTGATGCTTCTATGCCGGCAATGATCAGAAACAGCGGGCAAATGTGGAATGCTGAAGGAAAATCTCAAGATACTAAAGCGGTTATCCCAGATAGCAGCTACGCTGGAATTTATCAAGAAACCATCGACTTCTGTAAAGAACATGGTGCTTTTGACCCTACTACAATGGGTACTGTTCCTAACGTAGGACTGATGGCTCAAAAGGCTGAAGAGTACGGTTCTCACGATAAAACTTTTGAAATTGCTGAAGCCGGAACTGTTCAGGTTGTTGATGCTGCCGGCAATGTGCTTATTGAACACGCTGTTGAAGAAGGTGATATCTGGAGAGCGTGTCAAACGAAAGACGCTCCTGTTCAAGACTGGGTTAAACTTGCTGTAAACCGTGCAAAAGCAACGGGTGTTCCTACCATTTTCTGGCTTGACAAAAACCGCGCACACGATGCTGAACTTATCAAAAAAGTTGAACTTTATTTAAAAGATCACGATACTGCAGGATTAGATATTCAAATTATGTCTCCTGTTGAAGCTACCCGCTTCAGCCTGAAACGTATGAAAGAAGGAAAAGATACTATTTCGGTTACCGGAAATGTATTGCGCGATTACAACACAGACCTCTTCCCTATTCTTGAAGTAGGCACCAGCGCAAAAATGCTTTCTATCGTTCCGTTGATGAATGGCGGTGGTTTATTTGAAACCGGTGCCGGTGGTTCTGCTCCTAAACACGTACAACAGTTTGTAGAAGAAGGACATTTACGTTGGGATTCTCTTGGAGAATTTCTTGCCTTAGCGGTTTCTTTAGAACACGAAGGAAATACAAACGACAATGCAAAAGCTTTAGTTTTAGCTGAAACGCTTGACGAGGCAACGATCAAATTCCTAGATAACAAAAAGTCTCCTTCTCGTAAGGTTAATGAACTTGATAACCGTGGTAGTCATTTCTATTTATCACTTTATTGGGCACAAGCATTAGCAGCTCAGGATAAAGACAAGGAATTGCAAGTTCACTTTGCTGAAATCGCTAGTGAAATGGAACAAAATGAAGAAAAAATTCTTCAGGAACTGTTAGATGCTCAAGGAAGCGAAGTAGAGCTTGGTGGATATTATTTCCCTGATGAAGAGAAATCGTCTTCAGCAATGCGCCCAAGTGAAACACTTAACGCGATCATCAACTCCTAGGTTTTTCTAGAAGGCAATATAAATTGAAGGGTTACTTTACGGTAGCCCTTTTTTTATTTTACTAATTCTGTGTTTCAAACCTTTAAGTCTCTTATTTTTGATAAAAAAAAGCTTGAAAAACAATTATTGGTCTTTGCTACTGCTCTTGCTATGTTTCAACATTTGGGGGCAAGAGAACTACACTATAAGCGGTACGATTACTTCTGCCGCGTCTAACGAAACCTTGATTGGCGTAAATGTTATCATTCCTGAACTCAACAAGGGTGCGGTAACTAACGAATATGGTTTTTATTCCCTCACCTTACCAGAAGGGAATTACACGCTTCAAGTAAGTTTTATAGGTTTTGAAAACATCGCGCAACCTCTTCAACTTTCAGAAAACAAGAAGCTGAATTTTTCACTGAATGAAAGCACCGAAACCCTAGACGAGGTCATCATTCAGGAAGATGTAGAACAGTTGAGTATTAGAAAACCGCAAATGAGCGTGAATGCACTAACTGCTGAAACGATCAAGCAAATTCCTGTGGTGCTGGGTGAGGCCGATGTCATTAAATCGATCTTGTTATTACCTGGTGTAACCAATGCCGGCGAAGGTGCTTCTGGATTTAACGTGCGCGGTGGCGCAGTTGATCAAAACCTTATTTTACTCGACGAAGCGATCATTTTTAACTCTTCGCATCTTTTCGGTTTTTTCTCTGTGTTCAATCCTGATGCGATAAAGGATCTTAAGCTTTATAAAGGCGGAATTCCTGCACGCTACGGCGGTAGAGTTTCTTCAGTCCTTGATATTTATCAGAAAGAAGGAAACAGTAAAAAGTTTCACGCCAATGGTGGAATCGGAGCCGTCGCCAGTAGACTTTTAGTCGAAGGACCTATTGTCAAAAACAAATCGGCTTTTCTTGTGGGCGGGCGCGCTTCATATGCGCATCTTTTTCTTCCGCTATTCGATATTGATAACAAGGCTTATTTCTATGATCTGAATGCCAAACTGAATTATAATTTTGATGATAAAAACAGTCTTTATCTTTCAGGATATTTTGGCCGTGACCTTTTTGGAGTGAGCGATAGTTTTTTGAATACTTACGGAAATGCCACAATCAATCTAAGATGGAATCACGTTTTTTCAGACAAACTCTTCTCTAACCTTTCGCTGATTTATTCTGATTATTATTACGGACTGTTACTTGATTTTGTTGGTTTTCAATACGATTCAGGAATTCGGAATTTCAATGTAAAATATGATTTTCAACATTATCTAAATAGTGAGATCAAATTGAGCTACGGAGTAAACAATATTTATTACCGATTCAATCCCGCCACGATCATTCCCAACCGACCGGATTCTGGAATAAACCCATCTCAACTCACGCATAAATTTGCCAATGAATTTTCAGTTTATGCAGAAGCAGAACATGATATTTCTGAAGCACTCACGCTACGCTACGGGTTGCGCTTAAGTCATTTTACACGTCTGGGTCAAGATGCTTTCAATCGCTATCTAAATGATCAAGCCTTAAATTATAACGACCAACTCGAATTATATCAACCTGCTACGCCTGTAGAAGTCCAAACGAATACGGGCACCCTGGCCACATTTACAAATTTAGAGCCTCGTGCCTCCTTATCTTATTTGATCAATGATAACAGTTCGTTTAAAGCGAGCTACAACAGAATGGCGCAATATTTACATTTAATCTCAAACACCAACGCCCCTACTCCGCTTGACGTCTACGCACCCAGTGGGCCTTATCTCAAACCACAGTTGCTCGATCAATATGCTTTAGGATATTTTAAAAAGATAAGGAATAATGAATATTCGATAGAGACTGAAATCTTTTATAAAGACATTCAAAACAGATTAGATTACAGAAACGGCGCACAACTAATTGCCAATGATGCTATTGAAGGCGAAGTGCTAAGTGGAAAAGGCAGAGCCTACGGTCTTGAATTTCTTGCAAAGAAAAACAAAGGAAAGTTCACAGGCTGGCTCGCTTATACCCTATCGCGTAGTGAGCAACAAACACCGGGAAGAACGCCAGAAGAAACCGGTATTAATAATGGCGAATGGTATCCTTCAGCCTATGATAAAACGCATGATATCAGTGCATATGTCAATTTTGAATTGAATAAAAAATGGAATTTCAATGCAAACTTTGTGTTTCAAACCGGGCAACCTACAAATTTTCCGGTGAGCCAATCGCAATTTCAAGGATTGACCATCGCCAATTACGCTACCCGAAATCAACAGCGGTTGCCTTCTTATAATCGGCTGGATCTTTCGGCAACTTTAACCCCAAAAAATAAAAACAAAACGATTAAAGGCGAGTGGGTTTTCAGTATTTATAATGTTTATAACCGTATGAATGCTGCATCGATCACCTTTAGAACGAATGAAGATACAGGAGCAAATGAAGCTTTACGCACGTCTATTTTCGGTATTCTTCCTTCGGTAACCTATAATTTCAAATTCTGATGAGAAGAGTTGGTTTTTTATTGATTTGCGCTTTTCAAATGCTATTCCTTGTCGGTTGTCAAGAAGCTATAGATGTAGATCTTCCTCCAACCGAAGAGCGCCTCGTGGTAGATGCTTTGATGCGCATTCCCGACAATGATACCTTTCTGGTCGAGGCTTATCTAAAACTCACGCGCACTGCAAGCTATTATGCAGATACGATTCCCACAGTTAGCGACGCTCTGGTGTCTTTAACCACGAGTAATGAAACGTACACGCTACAACCCGAAGAAAACGGATTTTACAGCACGGTTCTCCCCAGATCAGAACTTACCACAGGCAACGTGATTTTAAATATTGAATACGAAGGAGAACTTTATGAGGCCAGCACACAGTATTTTCCTGCCGTTCCTATAGACTCTGTCGTTCAAGGGGAAGAAAGTTTATTTTCTGAAGATGAGACTGAAGTGGTCATCACTTACACAGACCTTGCAAATGAAGATAATTTCTATCTTTTTGATCTGGATAAAGGGCAGTTTCTCGCAAGCGAAGACACTTTTTATAAAGATCGGCAGTTTTCATTTTCTTATTTCTATGAAGATTTAAACGTTCAAGATACATTAGACATTGATTTAATAGGGATCAATAAACCTTTTTTTGATTATATGACCGTGCTATTGAATCAAACCGGGCAAGCTTCAGGAAATCCTTTTGTACCGCCACCATCTACCGTGCGTGGTAACATCGTCAACACGACCAATAAAGAACATTATCCATTAGGCTATTTTGCGATTGGAGCTGTGTATTCGGCCTCCATAATTATTGAATAAACTAACTTGCAACAGCAACTATTTACATTTCTAAAGCAATTATGAGCTTTACTAAAACTACCGAGCAAGATTCAAACTACACTGATTTAGAGAAGATGAGTGTAACAAATCTGCTAAAAAATATAAATGCAGAAGACAAAACAGTTCCTATGGCGGTGGAACAGGCTTTACCGCAAATTGAACGTTTACTTGAAGCGCTTATAGCCAAAATGAAACAAGGCGGAAGATTATTCTACATGGGTGCCGGCACAAGCGGAAGATTAGGAGTTGTTGATGCTTCAGAATGCCCTCCTACTTTTGGAGTTTCTCACGATCTGGTTATAGGTTTGATCGCTGGTGGTGAAACTGCGATACGAAAAGCAGTTGAAAATGCTGAAGACAGTACCACGCAAGGCTGGGAGGATCTTAAAGCACATAAGATTACCGAAAAAGATTTTGTAATCGGAATCGCTGCTTCAGGAACGACACCTTATGTGCTACACGCTTTAAACGCTTGTAATGAAAACAAGATTTCAACCGGAAGCATCACCTGCAATAAAGGATGCCCTATTGCCGTAGCTTCCAATTTTCCGATAGAAGTTGTAGTAGGCCCAGAATTTGTAACCGGCAGCAGCCGCATGAAAGCAGGAACCGCTCAAAAACTGGTGCTTAATATGATTTCTACCACAGCGATGATCCAACTAGGAAAAGTCAAAGGAAATAAGATGGTAGATATGCAACTCAGCAACGACAAACTTGTAGATCGTGGCATACGCATGATTAAGGCTGAAATACCGGTAAGCACCGAAGAAGCAGCACAATTATTAAAGGAAAACGGTTCGGTAAGAGCCGCGGTAACTAAGTATCAACATGGCAACAAATAAAGAAGCATTGGCAAAAGGCGTTCGTACGATGGCAACGTCCTTATTATTTATGTTCTTGGGTCCGGGAATTATCTATCAGGCTTTTAAAAACAGTGAGCACCCACTGTACATTCCTGTTTTGGTTTTGGGTTTTATCGCTGCGGCATTGGCCATTTATTTTGCCTTTAAAGGAATCAATCGCATTATGAATGCGCTTTTTGATAAGAACTAAGCTTAGAAAACACAAATCAAAGCACAAAAAAAGCCTTTGCAAATGCAAAGGCTTTTTAAAATGATATGAGAATCGCTTATTTAGCGAATTTCTTGTATTTGTTTTTGAACTTGTCAATACGACCAGCTGTATCTACCAATTTAGATTTACCGGTGTAGAATGGGTGTGATGCTCTAGAGATCTCCAATTTTACTAAAGGATAAGTCTCACCATCAACCTCAATAGTTTCTCTTGTGTTAGCAGTAGATTTAGTTAAAAAAACCTCGTCGTTAGACATGTCTTTAAATGCTACTACTCTATAATTTTCTGGATGTATCTCTTTTTTCATCGTAAATGCTTTAAAATCTGCTCAATTTTGAGGTGCAAATTTAGAAATAATTTATAATCTGACAAGGGGTTTTAAATAATTAATTACAATTTTATTCTAAAAGAAATTTCCTGTAACAATTTTGCTTAGAAGTTTACTTATCAACAATTATTAAAACTAGGTCTATAGGACCCTTATATGTACATTTACAAACTTAATCCTTTACTTATGGAAGAACAAAAACTAACCACCGGAAAAGTAGCCCTAACCTATGGCGGACTTTTAGGCCTTCTTACTATTATTTTAGCAGTAGTACTTTATGTGACCAATTCGCTACTTGATCAGAACTGGATGACCGCTGCAGTGAGTTTCCTAATTATGATAGCTTGTATTTCTTACGGGCAAAAAGTATATAGAAATGGAAACGGTGGTTTTATGGATCTGAAGGATGCATTAAAAGTTGGTGTCGGTATTGCCTTAATCGGTGCAATCTTAGGCGCGCTTTATAATTATGTGTTCCTTACCGTTATCGAACCTGGTTTTACCGAATTGATCATCGAAAAACAAAGGGAAACGATGATCAACTCACAACCTAATATGACCGAAGCTCAAATTGATCAAGCAATGGAATTTGCCGGGAAATTTTCACAACCTTGGGTACAATCTTCATTTCAGATCGTAGCAGGAATTTTCTTTGGCTTTATTATTTCTCTTATAAGTGGTTTAATTTTGAAGCGTAACAATCCGCACCAATAAATTTTATATGCAGTTATCGGTAGTTATACCCTTACTTAACGAGAAAGAATCTTTACAAGAACTATACGACTGGCTCATACGTGTGATCTCAAAAGAAGGTTACACGTATGAGCTTCTCTTTGTAGATGACGGAAGTACCGATGGCTCGTGGCAAAAAATTGAACAACTCGCCCAACAAAATCAATTTGTAAAAGGAATTTGTTTTAACCGTAACTACGGAAAAAGTCAGGCCCTCAACGCCGGTTTTCTGGCTGTTGAAGGCGAAGTGGTCATCACTATGGACGCCGACTTACAAGACAGTCCAGATGAAATTCCTGAACTTTATCGCCTTATAACTCAAGAAGGCTATGATATTGTTTCAGGATGGAAGAAAAAGAGATACGATTCTGTATTAGCAAAAAACCTTCCTTCAAAACTATTTAACGCAGCAGCTCGCAAAACAAGCGGACTACAATTACACGATTTTAATTGCGGTTTAAAGGCCTACCGCAATGAAGTTGTAAAAAATATTGATGTCTATGGTGACATGCACCGCTATATCCCGTTGCTCGCAAAAAACGCCGGTTTTATCAACATTACAGAAAAACCTGTTCAACATCAGGCTCGAAAGTATGGCCAGACAAAATTTGGTGCAGACCGCTTTATTAAAGGCTTCCTCGACTTGTTAACCATTTGGTTTACTACACATTTCGCTAAACGCCCTATGCATTTATTTGGAACCTTAGGAGCCATAATGTTCATCATCGGGTTTGGTTTGGTAGCTTACTTAGGTATTGACAAACTTTTTATTAACCCTACAGCACGACTTTTAACCCAACGCCCACAATTTTACATTGCTCTAACCAGTATGATCATTGGTATGCAACTTTTTATCGCGGGATTTTTGGGCGAACTTGTGCAACGCACAAAACACGAGCGACCACGTTATTTAATAAAAGATAAAAAGGGATTTAACTAAAGCCTAGTAAGGTTGAAAATTCCTATTTTTGATTCAAACAACTTTTGACCTATGAATTCTGAAATTATTGAGAAAGCAAAAGCTTGGCTTTCATCTACTTTTGACTCCGCAACCCAGAATGAAGTACAAAAACTTATCGATGCAAATGCTGACGAGCTGAATGAGAGTTTTTATAAAAACCTTGAATTTGGTACCGGTGGAATGCGCGGTATTATGGGCGTGGGAACCAATCGCATCAACAAATACACCCTTGGTAAAAACACCCAAGGCTTATCTAATTATCTAAAAGAAGCTTTTCCCGGCGAAACCCCTAAAGTAGCAATAGCTTACGACTGTCGTAACAACAGTAAAGAGCTTGCTCAGGTTGTAGCAGATGTTTTTTCAGCAAATGATATTAAAGTATTTCTATTTAGCGATCTAAGACCTACTCCAGAATTAAGTTTTGCAGTAAAACATTTAGATTGCCACTGTGGTATTGTACTTACAGCTAGTCACAACCCACCGGAATACAATGGATATAAAGTATATTGGCAAGATGGCGGCCAGTTGGTTCCACCACAAGATTCAGAAATCGTTGCAGAGATCGAAAGTCTTGATTACGACGCGGTAAACTTTTCAGCAAAAAAGGAACACATCACTTATATAGACAAAGATGTTGATCAGGCATTTATCGAAGCTTCACTGAAAAACGGAAGCTTTGCAGAACTTGATAAGCACCGTGATGATGTCACCATCGTTTTTACTCCCTTACATGGGACTTCAGTAACCATTATTCCTGAAGTTTTAGAAGGTGCCGGTTATAAAAATGTACATATTGTTGAAGAACAACGTACACCTAACGGAAATTTCCCAACGGTAAAATCTCCAAATCCAGAAGAGCCAGAAGCATTAAAGATGGCCCTAGAACTGGCTGAAGAAAAAAATGCAGATATAGTTATAGGTACAGATCCTGACTGTGACCGTCTGGGTATCGCTGTGCGTAATAACAAAGGTAAGCTTCAACTTCTTAACGGAAATCAAACTATGGTCGTGATGACCGATTTCTTATTAGACCTGTATTTCTCAAACAACAAGCCTAAAGGAAACGAGTTTATTGGATCTACAATAGTTTCTACGCCTATGATGGATGTTTTGGCAGAGTCTTATGGTGTTGAGTGTAAATTGGGACTTACCGGTTTTAAATGGATCGCCAAAATGATTAAAGATCATCCTAACCAGAATTTCATTGGTGGTGGTGAAGAGAGTTTTGGCTATATGGTAGGTGATTTTGTGCGCGATAAAGATGCGGTTACCGCTACTCTACTCGCTTGCGAAATTGTAACAAAAGCGAAAAGCGAAGGAGCTTCTTTCTTCAAAAAATTACAAGACCTTTATGTGAAGCATGGTTTCTATAAAGAAGATCTGACTTCATTAGTAAAAAAAGGAATCTCTGGTGCTGAAGAAATCAAGCAAACAATGATCGATTTACGCGAGAATCCATTAACTACGATCAACGGAGAGCAAGTAGTACAAATTGATGATTATGCTTCTTCAAAATCGCTAAAAACAACTACCGGAACTTCTGTAGATATTGATATTCCTAAGTCTAATGTTTTAATCTACCATACAGATCAGGGATCGCGCATCGCTGCAAGACCTAGTGGTACCGAGCCTAAAATCAAGTTTTACATCAGTGTGAACGATGAAGCTAAAAGCTTAGAAGATCTAAATAGCGTAGAAGAAAAATTAGATGCTAAAATAGCCGGAATACGCAAAGAATTAGGACTTTAAAAGCCCGTTTCTAACCTATAAATATACTTCTGAAGGAATCTTAAGCTAAACAAATATCGATTCCAGAAGAATTGAAGTAAATTCGCCTCACCATTTCTGCTAGGTCAGATTTGTTGAGGCGATTTTTTTAAACCCGATTTTAAGGGACATTTATATGAATTATTTTAAACAAATAATGCTTTTTGCAAAACCGTATAAAAAATATGCGGTTTTAAATATTGTGTGCAACATTCTCTATGCGATTTTCAGTACACTTTCCTTTTTAGCATTGATTCCTGTAATCGATATTTTATTTGACAAAGCAAAACGCGTTAACGAACTTCCCGTTTGGGACGGCTGGAGCGGCGTTAAAGATTATCTTTTCAATTCATTTTACTACTATGTGAGTCAACAGGTTGCAGAGAACGAATTGTCTGCTCTAGTTCTTGTTTGCGGTATCGTAGTACTATTGTTTTTCTTGAAGAATATCTTTGGTTATCTCGCTACTTTCTTTATTACTTTTTTACGTAATGGTGTTATGCGTGATGTACGTGATGCTATTTACGATAAGTTATTAGAATTGCCGGTTGCTTATTTTTCTGAAAAAAGAAAAGGAGATACCATCTCAAGAATAACGGCTGATGTAAATGAAGTAGAGCGTTCTTTTCTTTCTATTCTAGAAATGGTAGTGCGCGAACCGTTGACCATCATTTTCACCATTCTTATGATGCTGGTCCTGAGCCCAAAGCTTACATTATTTGTTTTTGTCTTCTTACCCATTTCAGGTATTATCATCTCCCGCATTGGTAAATCATTGAAGAAGCAATCTAACCAGGCGCAAGAAGAAAATGGTACGTTTTTGTCTATAGTTGAAGAGACGCTTTCAAGTCTTAAGATCATTAAAGGATTCAATGGGGAAAATCAGTTTAGATCCAAATTTAGAGGCAGTACTACGCGATTGAACAGTATCTTGAATAGTTTGATCAATCGGCAAAACCTTGCTTCACCTACAAGCGAATTCTTAGGGATTTTTGTGATCGTAGTGATTTTATGGTTTGGTGGACAGATGGTCCTTGTTGAAGGTTCGCTTGAAGCCTCACAGTTCATCGCGTTTTTAGGACTTTCTTACCAGATCCTGACGCCGGCAAAACAAATAAGCAAAGCATCCTACAGCGTTAAAAAAGGAAATGCTGCAGCAGAACGTATTCTTTCCGTTTTAAATACGGAAACAACTATAAAAAATGCTCCTGATGCAATAACCGCTCAAGAGTTTCACGATGCTGTGCACATTGAGAATGTGTCCTTTAAATATGAAGATGAAAACGTGCTCACCAATTTTAGTGCAGTTGTTCCTAAAGGAAAAACGGTTGCTTTAGTAGGACAAAGCGGTAGCGGTAAAAGTACAATTGCCAATCTAGTGACACGTTTTTATGATGTTAATGAAGGTGCCATTAAACTCGACGGAATAAATATTAAACAACTTACCAAAGCTTCTTTACGCGCTCAAATGGGATTGGTAACACAAGATTCAATTTTATTCAACGATACGGTACGTAACAACATTTTATTAGGGAAACCTGATGCCAGTGACGATGAAGTGATCGCTGCACTCAAAGTAGCCAACGCCTGGGAGTTTGTAAACGAATTGCCCTTAAAGCTAGATACCAACATTGGCGACAGCGGAAACAAATTGAGTGGTGGTCAAAAGCAACGTTTATCTATTGCAAGAGCTGTTTTAAAAAATCCGCCAATTATGATTTTGGATGAGGCGACTTCTGCCTTAGATACTGAAAGTGAACGCTTAGTTCAAAAAGCGCTCGAAAATATGATGATGAACAGAACTTCAATTGTCATCGCGCACCGACTATCTACCATTCAAAATGCAGATCAGATCATTGTGATGCAAAAAGGAAAAATCGTAGAACAAGGAAAGCATCAAGAACTCCTCGCCTTAAACGGAACGTATAAAAAACTCGTTGAGATGCAGTCTTTTGAGTAGTTTCAAAACAGGCTAAAAACAAAAAATCCGCATCGGTTTGATGCGGATTTTTTATTGTTGTGAAGTTCTTACGTTGGGTTAAAATCATCTTTAATACTTGGGGCAAAAAAGATTTTAAGTGTTTTTCAAACTTTACAACAATATTAATTAACTCATTCTCTTACTTTAAAGTGAGTCAAATATATATTCAAAAAAGCTAACCCACAAGAAGAATATGTATTTTATCCTTTTTTTAATGTTTTTAATCGAAGTTTTATAGCTTCATCTGCAAAATCTCTTAATTCATTGCAACTGCATTTTACTTTAATTATTTCTTTAACTATATTTTATACTTTAAGTAATTAAACCATTTAGCAGATTTGCAGTCAGAAGTAGAGTAAGCATTTAAAAATCTGCATTGAATCATCTAGAAGCACATACATTGCAACCTTTAAAATTTGAAGATTTAGTATCTCAATACAAAGAACGTTTGTATTGGCACATACGACGTATGGTCATCTCTCATGATGATGCTGATGATGTCTTACAAAACACGTTTATAAAGGTTTACAAGAATCTGCATAACTTTAACGGAGAAAGCCAAATTTACACATGGCTGTACCGCATAGCGACAAACGAAAGTCTAACATTTATTAAAAAAAGAAAACGCACGACCCAGATAGGTAGTGAAGAGCTTCAAGAAAGCCTGGTAGCCAACCTGACGAGCGATCCTTACTTTAATGGAGATGAAGCACAGCTTACATTACAAAAGGCTATAGATACACTTCCGGCAAAGCAAAAGCAGGTATTTGTGATGAAATACTTTGATGAACTGCAATACAATGAAATTTCAGAAATTTTAGATACCTCTGAAGGTGCATTAAAAGCAAGTTACCATCACGCAGTAAAAAAGATAACAGAATACGTCACAGCGCATTAAACCTTTTATGACCTTAAACGTCTAAAATATAATGAAAAGCGAAAACGAAAATAAAAACAAGCAGTTTAATGTACCTCTCGGCTATTTTGAGTCGTTTGAGGAGCGTCTGCTTATTGAGCTAAAATTTCAGAAGCTTTTTCCTAATAACAATGATGGGTTTCTGGTTCCTGAACATTATTTCAGTCACGTTGAGCAAGCAATTCTTGATCAAAATAAACCACAAGGAAAACTTGTTCGCTATAATTTTAAAACAATACTATCAAGTGTCGCGGCAATTGCTGCTGTGCTACTCGTTCTTTTCTATGTGGTAAATCCTATAGAAAAAGAAATGCAGTTTGATTCACTTAGTATTACCAGTCTTGAAAGCTACTTTGAAGAAGAAGATCGAATACAAGATTATTTTTCTGCTGAAGAGCTTAGCACAATTCAAGACAACACCTCAATTTTTGATGATCAAAGCGTGAGCGAAGACTTGATCTATGAATATGTAGATCAGGATATCATTCAGAATACGCTTGACGGTCAGTAATTTTTTATAAAAAACTATGAAACGATTTTTAATTTTACTTGTTCTTTGTTCGAGCCTTTCAATAAGTGCTCAGAAAAAGGACAGACACGAGCGTATAAAAGCACTTAAAGTTCCATTCTTGACTGAAGAATTGAATCTTACTCCTGCAGAAGCCGAAAAATTTTGGCCTATATACAATGTATATGATGCAAAAATGAGCGATTTACGTTCTAGAGAGCGTAAATTATTCGACGAGAAATTCTCTGAATCTGGATCTAAAAAGAGCTTTTCTGATGCGCAGGCAAAAAAATTGATGGCAGAGTATCAAGACATCGAGAAAAGCAGATATGAGTTAGAAACTCAATTAATGATAGATCTTACTCAGAAACTTCCTGCTTCTAAAATGGTGTTCCTCCCAGAAGCCGAACGCAAGTTTGGAAGAAAGTTATGGGAAGAGTACAAAAAGCGCAGAGATAAAAATTAAGGTTAAGCTTTTTAATTAGCGTTAAAAGTTGAAAAAGCGATTCTGTAACAGAATCGCTTTTTTTATGAGTTATCGTTTAAAAGCCAATCGGGCGATGCTTCCATTTCCAGCAGCATAAGCAGTTGAATCATTTAAGAAACGTACGGTGAAGAAGCCTTCGCTACTCAGATTTTTCCAGGTAGCTCCTTGATCTTTGCTGTAGTCAATTCCTTTAAAACCAATAGCCAACAATTCTTTGCCTTCGGTATTTGGAATAAACTGAATGCAACTACGGTAGCCCGGTGCTACTTTGTCTGCAAGTAACTCCCAGGTCTTCCCTCCGTCGTGCGTGATTGCTTTATTGGCTTCGTTACCTTCAGCATTTGTATAATCCCCACCAATGATCACACCTAAATTTTCATCATAGAAATCAATTGAATATCCACCGCTTGTTGGTGTTCCTTGATTTAAAGGTGTTTCGAAAACCTCCCAGGTTTTCCCTTTATCACCTGTGTGTAAAACTCTAGATTTCATTCCGCCGGTGATGATCCACGCGTTATTCCCGTATACAGCAATATTAGTATTACTCGCTGCAAACGCGGCCTCCCCTTCTGCTGCTTCAGGTAAATTATCGCAAGAAACTTTAGTCCACGTTTTACCTCCATCTCGAGTGATAATAATTGAGATACAGCTTTCGGTAGGATCTCCCATAGCTATCCCCTCTTGATCGTTCCAGAACGTCATAGCGTCGTAAAAAGCTTTAGGATCTGCTTCTTCATACACCAACTCCATTGCGCCAGAATCTCCTGTTTTATACAACAATGCCGGACTTTCTATACTCAGCATAAAGAAATCTTCAGCGGTATGCGCTACAGCTCTAAAGTTTGGCGTAAGACTATCGCGTTTCATCACGGCCGTATTCCAAACTTTAGAAGAAGGATTGTACAAACCATATTTACCGTTAGAACCAGCAAAGGCTACGCTTCCGTCATCAAGAATTTCGAGCGCTCTAACACTTACCGAATCTTCATAAATAGATTCTATTTCAACAGATTGTATCGCATTCAACTTTTTAGGCTCTTCAGGATTTTTGCAACTCAAAACCAATAAACTGAGCAGCACTACCACTAAATATCTCATACATTTAAAATTTTCTCTAATTTAAAACTATTCCTTTTTAATCCTGTACCTTTGCGCGCATTTTAAAAACATTTGTTATGCGTTTACATCGCAATCTGGTTTTTGCTGTTATTGATGGCTTAATCGAAATTTTTAATGAAGGCGGCTATGCTGATAAAGTGATCGCTAAACAACTGAAGCGCGACAAACGCTGGGGTTCTCGTGACCGCAGCTTTATTGCAGAAACTACGTACGATATTGTACGCTGGAAAAGACTATATGCTGAAATTGCTGATGTTAAAGAACCCTTTGAGCGTAAAGACCTATGGCGCCTGTTTGCTGTTTGGTGTACGCTACGCGGAATCAAACTACCAGACTGGCCGCAGTTTGAAGAAACACCTACCCGCAGAATCAAAGGTCGTTTTGACGAACTATCAAACACCAGAAAGTTTAGAGAATCTGTTCCAGATTGGTTAGACGAGTTGGGTCAGCAAGAACTTGGTGATAAGTGGGATGCAGAACTCGCTGCGTTAAACAAGCAAGCACCGGTAGTTTTACGTGTAAACCGTTTAAAATCTGATATCGGCGCATTGCAAACAGCTTTAGCTGAAGAAGGTCACGAGACCGAAAATATTAAACCTTATAAAGACGCACTTCAACTACAAGAACGCGGCAATGTATTTACAACCGAAGCCTTTAAAAACGGACTTTTTGAAGTACAGGATGCTTCTTCTCAATTGGTGGCTCCATATCTTGACGTCGAGCCGGGAATGCGTGTGGTAGATACTTGCGCAGGTGCTGGTGGTAAAACCCTGCATCTTGCTGCTCAAATGGATAACAAAGGGCAGTTGATCGCTCTGGATATCTACGGAAATAAGCTAAAAGAGCTCAAGCGTCGTGCGCGTCGTGCAGGAGCTTTTAATATTGAAACCCGTGTGATCGATTCAACTAAAGTTATTAAGAAGCTTCACAATTCTGCAGACCGTGTGCTTATTGATGCGCCGTGTACGGGACTTGGTGTTTTAAGCCGTAATCCGGACGCCAAATGGAAACTGCAACCGGATTTTGTAGAAAAAATTCAGGCAACGCAGCAAAGCATTTTAAAAGACTATTCAAAAATCGTGAAGCCCGGCGGAAAAATGGTTTACGCTACCTGTTCTATTCTACCTTCAGAAAATCAAGAACAGATTAAAAAGTTCCTGAAAACCGAAGAAGGAAGCGATTTTAGTATTGAAAAGCAGAAAACTGTTTTATCTAGCGAAAGTGGTTATGACGGCTTTTATATGTGTCTTATGGTTAAAAAAGACAAAGCCTAGCTACTGAAAACAATAGCATTTTAAAGCCTTAAATGTTTCAACTTTTAAGGCTTTTCTTTTTTGTAGTTATGGAGAAGGTTCATTTTTCAGTTATCAACAAAAACTGTCATTTTTCTGTTGAATTTTGTTTCAATCCAAGCGTGTTTCTAACCGTTAAAAATCCTTAAATTTGTGGCTCCTTAGTAAAAGCACTATGATTCATTTTTTCGGTTCACAAGACACCAAAATTTACGCAGTTCAAGCTAAAGCTGAACTTTCAGAAGAAACTATAAACAAGCTCATCTGGCTTTTTGGCAACCAGCCTAAAATAGAAGCGTCTGCAATCGACGCTTTTTTTATTGGTCCGCGTGCGACGATGATCACACCCTGGAGTACCAATGCTGTTGAGATCACCCAAAATATGGGAATTGAAGGCATTATTAGAATTGAAGAATTTGTTGCCGGAAAGGCCGAATTTGATCCGATGCTTTCTCAGGAATACAGCAAGCTCGATCAGGAAGTTTATACCATCGACATCGAGCCCGAAGATATTAAGGCTATTGAAGATATTCAAGCCTATAATGAGCAGGAAGGTTTAGCCTTAAGCGAAGAAGAAGTCGCTTATCTGGAAAGTGTTGCAGAACGCATAGGCCGCCCGCTTACCGACTCTGAAGTGTTTGGTTTCAGTCAGGTGAATTCTGAGCATTGCCGCCATAAGATCTTCAACGGAACCTTTGTGATCGACGGGAAAACGATGCCCTCTTCCCTATTCAAGATGATTCGTAAAACTTCCGAAGAAAATCCTAACGAAATTGTTTCGGCTTACAAAGACAATGTGGCTTTTGTAAAGGGTCCTAAAGCGACACAGTTCGCTCCTGCAACCGCAGATAAACCTGATTTTTATACCGAAAAAGAATTTGACAGTGTGCTTTCGCTTAAAGCGGAAACCCACAACTTCCCTACCACCGTTGAGCCTTTTAACGGTGCTGCAACTGGTGCCGGTGGTGAAATACGCGACCGTCTGGCGGGTGGTCAAGGTTCGCTTCCGCTGGCAGGGACAGCTGTTTATATGACTGCCTATTCTCGCCTTAGGGAAGAACGTCCTTGGGAAGATGCAATGCCGGCGCGCAAATGGTTATACCAGACGCCCATTGATATTTTGATCAAAGCCTCAAATGGAGCTTCAGATTTTGGAAACAAATTTGGCCAACCACTTATCGCAGGTTCGGTACTTACTTTTGAGCACGATGAAGCCGGAAGAAAACTCGGTTTTGACAAAGTGATTATGCAAGCCGGTGGAATTGGCTACGGCAAGAAACAACAAGCCTTAAAAGAAAAACCGGAAACAGGAGATAAAATTGTAATTCTTGGTGGGGACAACTACCGTATTGGTATGGGCGGTGCAGCTGTATCTTCGGCAGATACGGGTGCATTTAGCTCAGGAATTGAGTTGAATGCAATCCAACGTTCTAATCCTGAAATGCAAAAACGTGCGGCCAACGCCATCCGCGGAATGGTAGAAAGCGATGAGAATACTATCGTTTCTATTCACGATCACGGTGCCGGTGGTCACTTAAACTGTCTTTCTGAATTGGTTGAAGAAACCGGCGGATTGATCGATCTTGATAAATTGCCAGTGGGTGATCCTACCCTTTCGGCTAAGGAAATAATCGGTAACGAATCGCAAGAACGTATGGGTCTCGTTATAGGTGCCGAACAAATTAAAACTTTAAAAACCATCGCAGATCGCGAGCGCTCACCAATGTATGAAGTGGGTGACGTTACCGGCGATCATCGTTTCACGTTCAAGTCGGCTACTACCGGTGCTGCACCAATGGATTTGGCGATGAACGATATGTTTGGCAGTTCGCCAAAAACGGTCATGGTTGATTCAAAAATTCACCGTATTTACAGCGATGTTTCGTATTCTTTAGAAAACTTCCACGAGTATTTAGAGAACGTATTACAACTTGAAGCGGTTGCTTGTAAAGACTGGTTGACCAATAAAGTTGACCGTTGTGTAGGTGGTCGTGTGGCAAAACAACAATGTGTTGGTTCGCTACAACTTCCGCTGAATAACGTAGGTGTGATGGCACTTGATTTTAAATCTTCAAACGGAATTGCTACTTCAATTGGGCATTCTCCCGTTAGCGGATTGATTGATCCCGTTGCCGGAAGTAAAAACAGTATCGCAGAAGCGCTTACCAACATTGTGTGGGCGCCGCTGGAAAAAGGTTTAAAATCGGTTTCACTTTCTGCAAACTGGATGTGGCCGTGTAATAATGCAGGTGAAGATGCGCGTTTGTATGAGGCGGTTGAAGCTGTTTCAGAATTTGCGATTGCTTTAGGAATCAATGTTCCTACCGGAAAAGATTCCTTATCAATGAAGCAAAAATATCCTGAAGGTGATGTGCTTGCGCCGGGAACAGTTATCATTTCTGCGGCAGGAAGCTGTGATGATATCAACCGCGTGGTTGAACCTGTTCTGGATGCTGAAGCAGGATCGATCTACTACCTCAATTTATCTCAAGACAACTTTAAATTGGGAGGTTCTTCGTTTGCCCAAATTCAGAATAAAGTGGGAATGGAAGCTCCAAGCATTAAAGACGATGCTGCTTTTGCTACCGCTTTCAATACCTTACAAAGCCTAATTAGACAAGATCTTGTTGCGGCCGGTCACGATGTGGCTTCGGGCGGATTGATCACGACACTTTTAGAATTGTGTTTTGCTGAAAATAAACTGGGAGCTTCAGTTGATTTTTCTTCATTTGCTGAACTAGATATCATAAAGATCTTATTTGCTGAAAATGCCGGTGTAGTCGTTCAGGCAACTGATGATGCTGCTTTTGAAGCCGCCTTGACTGATAATAACGTGGAATTCTTCAAAATTGGATCGACTAATACTTCAGACGAATTATTGATCAAGAAAGATTCAGTAGAAATTGGTTTGAATATTCCGTCATTACGCAGAAAATGGTTTGAAACTTCTTATTTATTAGATCAGAAACAAACGGCTAACGGTTTGGCAGAAGATCGTTACAACAATTTTGATCAGCAAGATTTGAAGTTTGAATTCCCGAAACAATTCACCGGAATCAAGCCAACAATTGATGCTTCTAAACCAAGACCAAAGGCTGCTATTTTACGTGAAAAGGGAAGTAACTCAGAACGCGAAATGGCCAATGCGATGTACCTCGCAGGTTTTGATGTCAAAGATGTGCATATGACCGATTTGATCACCGGTCGTGAAACGCTTGAAGATATTCAGTTTATTGGTGCTGTGGGTGGTTTCTCTAACTCAGATGTTTTAGGTTCTGCAAAAGGTTGGGCCGGAGCATTCTTATACAATGAGAAAGCCAACAAGGCATTAAAAGATTTCTTTACACGCCCTGATACGCTTTCGGTAGGGATCTGTAACGGTTGTCAGCTTTTTGTTGAATTAGACCTGATCAACCCGGAACACAACGAAAAGCCAAAAATGCTGCATAATGATTCGCACAAACACGAAAGTGGCTTCACCAGCGTGAAGATTCAGAAAAACGATTCGGTAATGCTTTCTACGTTAGAAGGTGCTACTCTTGGTGTTTGGATCTCTCACGGAGAAGGAAAATTTGAACTTCCGCTTAGCGAAAAAGAATACAACATTGTGGCTAAATATGGTTACAATGCTTACCCGGCGAATCCTAACGGAAGTAGCTATAACACCGCAATGATGACCGATAAAACCGGACGTCATTTGGTAACAATGCCGCACATTGAGCGCTCTATTTTTCAATGGAACTGGGCAAACTATCCAAAAGGTCGCAAAGATGAAGTAAGTCCGTGGATCGAAGCTTTTGAAAATGCCCGCAAGTGGATTGAGAAGCAGTAAACCCAACTAATTAAATGACAGGTCTGAGCCGTAAACATACTGGTATTCGCATATTTTGGGGGCTTATTGCGCTCTATATGCTCAATATCTGTGTAGACAGTCCAGACCTGTTTCCTAATCAACCAGAAAACCTCAATATTAACGATCAGGAGAGTGTTATTGAGTTGGTTGTAGAACAGGTTTTAGATCTTGGAAATGTCATTCCTGAGTATGATGATAATGATACTGAAGACCATACCTCTTCTAAAACTTCAGTCAATCTGGATCACTTTATCGTTGACGAATCAGCAATTGCATTTCAGCAAAATTTCAGTCTTTTAAAAAAACAAAATACGCTTTTTGCCTTAGCAAACTTCCGAAATTTATCATTGGAGGTTGACGCTCCCCCACCCAAATTTTAAGTTGTTTATACCGCATTGTTGAACACCTCAGTATCTGAGGTGCATCCTTACATTCAATACACTCATTAAACAAATTAAAATGAAACGATTACAATTAGTGCTGCTTTTGGCAGTGCTCACCCACTTTTCCTATGCTCAAGAAACAGAGCCCAAAGCTATTACAGACAGCTTATATATTGCTGAAGTTGAAGAAAGCAAAGAACCCTTAAAAATCTTACATGCTGAACCGCTTTATATCGACCTCATTCGAGATCTGGGCGCTCGCAAAGGAGAAAAAGAATGGAATATTGGTCTAGGCCTTACCGATAATGATCAATACGATGAATATCTTGCGCTTGTAGAATATGAATGGGCGCCCGCAGACCGATTGGGTTTAGAAGTAGAATTACCCTTCTCGTTGCATTATCCTGTAGGAGATAATGGCGATGCACCCGGAAACCGATTAAACAGTATCAAGATCGCTGGTCAATATACTTTTTGGGTTTCTGAAAAGTACAAAACCAGTATGGCGTTTGGGTACATTCAGGAATTTGAACTTACAAATTTTAGCAACTATGGTTCAGGAAAATTGTTTACCGGAAATATCTACAATCCGTTCTTCATTGCGGCTAAGCGATTGGGATCTAATTTTCATAGTTTGATCTATACAGGTCCTGCAATTGCGCATCACTTTAGTGACGGAGCCATTCACACCAGTTGGCAGATCAACAGCAACCTGCATTATATGATTCCCGGTACCCGTAATTTCATTGGTCTTGAATTTAATAAAGAATTCAATCAAGGTGATTTCGATATGACCATAAGACCACAATTGCGACTTGACGTTGCAGACAACCTTTTAATAGGTATTGTAACCGGCATTCCTATTAACCGCGAGACCGAACGCTTCAGTTCGTTTTTACGCTTAATTTACGAGCCGGGGAGTTAAAGAATTCTGTAATGTTCTATGATAAAAGCACAGACCTAAAAAATCTGTGCTTTTTTATTTTTACTAATACAACGTTGTAAATTTTTCTAAAATCGTAGAAAAAAGTCTACAAATTCGCTATTTTGCAGTAATCAAATACCTCAGAGGGCTACTTAAAGAGCAGAATCAAGAACTTGTATCGTATTTTTGTAAAGACCTCATTACCTAAAATCACACTTGTAAGAAAACCTATTTCATAACTATGGAAATTAAACGTCTTTTTGACTTCCCCTATCACCAGCTTGAGCAGTATAATTTGAAGGAAGCGCTGGTCACTAAATATGATGGTAAATGGGTAGCAACTACTACACAATCCTACCTCGATCAAGCCAATGCTATAAGTCGAGGCTTATTAAAATTAGGCGTCAAACCTAATGATAAAATCGCCGTGATCTCTTCGACTAATCGTACAGAATGGAACATCATGGATATCGGTATCCTGCAATTAGGTGCTCAAAATGTTCCCATATATCCAACGATTTCGGAAGAAGAATATGAGTATGTACTTAACCATAGTGAGTCTATTTATTGCTTTGTTTCTGACGAAGAAGTACTTACCAAGGTCAATGCAATAAAGGCAAATGTGCCCACACTTAAAGAGGTGTACAGTTTTGATGCTATCAACGGATGTAAGAGCTGGGAAGAGGTAAAAGAAGAAGACAAAACTCTTCAATCTGAAGTTGAAAAATTAAAAGACGCGGTTAAAGAAGACGATCTTGCAACCTTAATTTATACATCCGGAACCACCGGAAGACCTAAAGGCGTAATGTTGAGCCACAAAAATGTGGTGTCTAACGCAGTTAATAGTGCATCGCGTTTTCCTATTATTCTAGGACAGAGTAAAGCGTTGAGTTTCTTGCCGGTGTGTCATATCTATGAGCGTATGTTGATGTATCTCTATCAGTATACCGGAGTTTCTATTTATTTCGCTGAAAGCTTAGATACCATAAGTGAAAACTTAAAGGAGGTTCAGCCCGAAGTAATGACCGCTGTTCCACGTTTATTGGAAAAAGTATATGATAAGATCATTGCAAAAGGTGCAGACTTAACCGGGATTAAAAAGAAACTCTTTTTCTGGGCTGTAGAAACCGGATTAGAATATGAACCTTATGGTCAAAATGGCTGGTGGTATGAGAAAAAACTGGGAATTGCCCGTAAACTTATTTTCAGTAAATGGCAAGAAGCTTTAGGCGGAAATCTAAAAGTGATCGCTTCGGGTAGTGCTGCTTTGCAGCCGCGTCTCGCACGTGTATTCAATGCTGCAAATATTGGGGTGATGGAAGGCTACGGTCTTACCGAAACTTCACCGGTAATTTCAGTAAACGATATGCGTGATCACGGATTCAAAATAGGAACCGTGGGAAGGCCGATTCCGGAGACTGAAGTCAAAATCGCTGAAGATGGTGAGATTCTTATTAAAGGTCCGCAGGTAATGATCGGTTATTATAAAGACCAGGAAAAAACAGACGAAGTTTTAGAGAACGGTTATTTTCACACGGGAGATATCGGTGAGATCGATAGCGAAGGTTTCCTCAAGATTACCGACCGTAAAAAGGAAATGTTCAAGACCAGTGGCGGTAAATATGTAGCACCTCAAATCATCGAAAATATGATGAAGCAGTCTCGCTTTATCGAACACATAATGGTGGTAGGTGAAGGCGAAAAAATGCCGGCAGCTTTAATTCAGCCTAATTTTGAATTTGTAACCGAATGGGCAAAACTCAAAAATATTAATGTAGGCAGCACACCTCAAGAAATCGCTTCTAACGAGGAAGTGAAGAATCGTATTCAAGAGGATGTTGATCTTCACAACGAGAAGTTTGGTAAATGGGAACGTGTAAAGAGATTTGAGCTCACTCCAGACGAATGGAGCATAGAAGCCGGCCACCTCACCCCTACTATGAAACTCAAGCGACGTATCGTAAAAGAAAAGTATCTTGATCTTTACAACAAGATTTACGAGCATAAATAATCTATCAAACTCCTTAGAAATAAGGAGTTTTTTTATGAATATGTTCATCTTCTTACAGCTGAGATAATAATCTTATAAATTTTCCTTAATTTATTATGCGTGCATAGTAATATTTTTTAAATTTACGCAAACGTATGAGTAAAAAAGATATTACAATAGATCACGCTCTTAGAGCTACCTGGCAAGCCATCATTAAAATGTATAATGAGCAAGCTGCAAAATTAGACAGTACGATGGCTACAGGATTTGCTTTATTGAGCATAGACCCCGAAGAAGGAACGCCTTCTACAGCTTTGGGTCCTCGCATGGGTATGGAAGCTACAAGCCTTTCAAGAACCTTAAAATCGATGGAAGAACGCGGACTTATAGAACGCAAACCCAATCCGGCTGACGGACGCGGCGTGTTGATTTTCCTGACGGAATTTGGAAAGGAGAACAGAGACTTCAGTAAAGACCGTGTATTAAAATTTAACGAAGCGGTACGCGCTAACATTGATGCAGAAAAAGTAGATCACTTTTTTGAAGTGATTCACGTGATCAATGATCTAATACAGAATAAAAAGATTTATAACACTTCTGAAACTACTATAAAACAATGAGTAAAAGACGTATAAATAAAGTTGCAGTAATTGGCTCTGGTATTATGGGAAGCGGTATCGCTTGCCATTTTGCAAACATAGGAGTTGAAGTACTGTTGCTCGACATTGTTCCTCGCGAACTTAACGACAAAGAGAAAGCAAAAGGTTTAACACTTGATGACAAAGCGGTACGCAACAGGCTGGTAAACGATCACCTGCAAAATGCGTTAAAATCTAAGCCCTCTCCTATTTACCACAAAGATTTTGCAAAGCGCATCACTACCGGAAATATGGAAGATGATATCGCTAAAGTAAAAGACTATGACTGGATCATCGAAGTGGTGATCGAGCGTTTAGATATTAAAAAGCAGGTTTTTGAAAAACTTGATAAACACCGTACTCCGGGAACGCTGATCACCTCAAATACTTCGGGAATTCCGATCAAGTTTATGAGTGAAGGCCGAAGCGATGATTTTCAAAAACATTTCTGCGGAACGCATTTCTTCAATCCAGCGCGTTACTTAGATCTTTTTGAGATCATTCCGGGACCGAAAACCGACAAAGAAGTTTTAGCATTCTTGAATGCCTACGGCGAAAAATTCCTCGGAAAAACATCTGTTGTAGCAAAAGATACTCCGGCGTTCATCGGTAACCGCGTTGGTACGTATAGTATTATGAGTCTTTTCCACACTGTGGAAGAACTCGGGATGACCGTTGAAGAAGTTGATAAATTAACCGGACCGGTAATTGGGCGTCCAAAATCGGCTACTTTCCGTACTGTGGATGTTGTAGGACTTGACACCTTGGTTCACGTAGCAAATGGTATTCGTGAGAATGTAGAAAACGATGAGCGTGCCGAGTTGTTTTCGCTACCTAACTACATCAATACGATGCACGAGAATAAATGGTTAGGAAGCAAAACCGGACAAGGATTTTATAAGAAAATTAAAAAAGAGGACGGCTCTAGCGAGATTCTAACGCTAGACTTGAATTCTATGGAATATAGAGCCAACAAACGCGCATCTTTCAGTACACTTGAGATGACCAAGTCTATTGCTAATGTAGCTGATCGTTTTCCGGTTCTAGTAAAAGGAAAAGATAAAGCCGGAGAATTCTTCCGAAAAAATTTCGCAGGCTTATTCGCTTACGTGCAAAATCGTATTCCTGAGATCACCGATGAACTATACAAGATTGATGACGCTATGCGTGCCGGTTACGGCTGGGAGCACGGTCCGTTTCAAATTTGGGATGCTGTAGGAGTTGAGAAAGGTATTGAATTGATGAAAGCCGAAGGTTATGAAGTAGCCGATTGGGTTGCCGCGATGCTTTCTTCCGGTAAAGATTCCTTCTACACTGTAAAAGAAGGAAATACCTTCTACTACGATATTCCGAAGAAAGAATATGTGAAAAAACCAGGTCAGGATGGCTTTATTATTCTCGACAACATCCGTGAATCTAAAGAAGTATTTAAAAACAGCGGCGTTGTTGTTGAAGACCTCGGCGATGGAATCCTAAATGTAGAATTCCGATCTAAAATGAATTCTATTGGTGGCGACGTTTTGAGCGGTTTAAATCGAGCTATTGATTTAGCTGAAAAAGATTTCGCCGGACTCGTTGTTGCGAATCAAGGGAAGAATTTCTCTGTGGGTGCAAATATCGGGATGATCTTTATGATGGCCGTTGAGCAGGAATATGATGAGCTTAACGCTGCCGTTAAATACTTTCAGGATACCTGTATGCGCTTGCGCTACTCTTCTATTCCTACCGTTGTTGCTCCACAAGCGATGACCTTAGGTGGTGGTTGCGAGATGACTTTGCACGCAGACCGCGTTGTGGCTGCTGCTGAGAGTTATATCGGTCTGGTAGAATTTGGTGTTGGGGTAATTCCCGGCGGTGGTGGTTCTAAAGAAATG
>Ga0208180_1000118_pt1 | contig 78919 bp, 82 predicted proteins | sample MalvireepMed_s16_FD_184241 | JGI IMG/M metagenome (GOLD analysis project Ga0208180, IMG submission 184241) | Marine viral communities from the Global Malaspina Expedition - Malaspina viral metaG DeepMed_s16 (SPAdes) (version 2) | ecosystem: Environmental > Aquatic > Marine > Oceanic | place...
GGACCACCGACGTGACCGGTTCTTGCGAACTGCCGGAAGGCGTAGAAATGGTAATGCCGGGTGACAACGTGAAAATGACTGTTACCCTGATCGCTCCGATCGCCATGGAAGATGGTCTGCGCTTCGCTATTCGTGAAGGCGGCCGTACCGTTGGTGCCGGCGTGGTATCCAAGATCATCGAGTAATATGCTCGATTGATCAGGAAAAAAGGGGCTGAATCATTCAGCCCCTTTTTTCCGTTTAAGTCGCAAAAGCGTACCTGGCGGTGTCGATTGCAGTGGCAGTTGACACGGTTGGGTATTATGCATACAATGCGGCTCCTTTTTTTGAAGGTCGGCTAACTAGTAGCTGCTACGAGTGGAGTTTGGTGCATCATGCAAAGCCAAAAAATTCGAATCCGGTTGAAGGCGTTTGATTATCGCCTGATCGACCAGTCCACGCAGGAGATCGTCGATACCGCTAAGCGGACCGGCGCCCAGGTGCGTGGTCCAATCCCTCTGCCGACGCGGAAGGAAAAGTACACGGTATTGATCTCTCCGCACGTCAACAAAGACGCGCGTGATCAGTATGAAATTCGTACGCACAAGCGTCTGCTCGACATTGTTGAGCCGACGGAAAAGACAGTGGATGCTCTGATGAAACTGGACCTGGCAGCAGGTGTAGACGTTCAGATCAGCCTCGGCTAATACCGCCCGGTATTAGTCTGTGTAACTGTCATAGGCCATAGAGGGTGCGAGCCCCGTACACTTAAGAGGTGAAACATGGCAATTGGTGTTGTCGGTCGTAAGGCCGGTATGACCCGTATTTTTACGGACGAAGGGCAGGCCCTGCCTGTCACGGTAATTGAGGTTGAGCCCAACCGCATTACCCAACTCAAAACTCTCGAAAGCGACGGCTACCGTGCAGTACAGGTAACCGTAGGTTCTCGTCGTTCCTCCCGTGTAAACAAGGCGGCTGCTGGTCACTTCGCGAAAGCGGGTGTCGAGGCTGGTCGTGGCGTGTGGGAATTCCGTCTCGCTGACGGCGAAGGCGAAGAACTGGCTGCGGGTGGCGAGCTCACTGTCTCTGTATTCGAAGACGGTCAGGTGGTTGATGCCATCGGTCAGTCCAAGGGTAAGGGTTTCCAGGGCGGCGTAAAGCGCTGGAACTTCTCTATGCAGGACGCTACTCACGGTAACTCTCTGTCCCACCGTGCTCCGGGTTCCATTGGTCAGAACCAGACTCCGGGCAAGGTATTCAAGGGCAAGAAAATGGCCGGTCAGCTGGGTAATGCGCAGGTTACTGTGCAGAACCTGAAGATTGTCCGTGTCGATGCCGAGCGCAACCTGCTGCTGGTAAGTGGTGCCGTACCTGGCGCAACTGGCGGCGATGTTGTCATCAAGCCTGCAGTTAAAGCCTGAGGAGCGGTGCGATGGAATTAACAATTACTGGTAGCGGCAAGGGAATCTCTGTTTCCGACGCTGCATTTGCCAAAGATTTCAATGAGGCTCTGGTTCACCAGGTGGTAACTGCCTATATGGCAGCTGGCCGTCAGGGTACCAAGGCTCAGAAAACACGTTCCGAAGTTAGTGGCGGCGGCAAGAAGCCGTGGCGCCAGAAGGGTACCGGCCGTGCACGTGCCGGCACCATCCGTAGCCCGATCTGGCGCTCCGGTGGTGTAACCTTCGCTGCCAAGCCTCGCGACTTCGAGCAGAAGGTTAACCGCAAGATGTACCGTGCGGCTATGTGTTCCATTCTCTCCGAGCTGGTTCGTCAGGAGCGTCTGGTTGTGGTAGACGACATCAATGTCGACTCCCCCAAGACCAAGGCCTTTACTGCCAAGCTGAAGGACCTGGGTGTTTCCAATGCCCTGATCCTGTCCGAGAACGTTGAGCAGAACCTGCACCTGGCTTCCCGCAACATTCCCCACGTGGATGTTCGCGACGTAGCGGGTCTGGATCCGGTCAGCCTGGTTGCCTTCGAGAAAGTCGTGGTGACTGTTCCCGCTCTGAAGAAGATCGAGGAGATGCTGGGATGAATCAGGAACGTATTTACAAGGTCCTGCTTGGGCCGCACGTATCAGAAAAAGCGTCTCTGGCGGCAGAGCGTGGTCAGGTGGTGTTTCGTGTAGCCCCTGATGCAACCAAGCCGGAGATCAAAAAAGCCGTTGAGCAGCTGTTCAACGTCACCGTCGAAGGTGTTCAGGTTCTGAACCGTAAGGGTAAGCTCAAGCGCACTATCCGCGGGTTCGGCAAGCGTAATGACATTCGTAAGGCTTACGTCAAGCTGGCAGAAGGTCAGGACATCGATTTTCTGGATGTGGAATAAGGTAAAGGGGTCGTAATATGCCGATCGTCAAAACCAAGCCAACATCTGCCGGACGCCGTCACGTTGTAAAACTTTACAACCCGGATCTGCACAAAGGACGTCCTTACGAGCCGTTGGTAGAAACTAAGAGTAAGTCTGGTGGCCGTAACAATGCTGGCCGCATTACTACTCGTCACATTGGTGGTGGTCATAAGCAACACTACCGTGTTATCGATTTCAAGCGGACCAAAGATGGTATCCCGGCGATCATTGAGCGCCTGGAATATGATCCTAACCGCTCTGCGCACATCGCACTGCTGAAGTACTCCGATGGCGAGCGTCGCTACATCATCGCTCCCAAGGGTATGAAAGCTGGCGATCCAGTGCGTTCCGGCGTCGACGCGCCGATCAAGGTGGGCTCCACTCTGCCGCTCCGGAACATTCCGGTCGGTTCTGTGATCCACTGCGTCGAACTGAAACCTGGCAAAGGTGCCCAGCTGGCTCGCTCCGCGGGCGCATCCGTACAGCTGGTAGCTCGGGAAGGGGCATATGCCACTATCCGCCTGCGTTCAGGTGAAATGCGTAAGGTGCTTGTAGATTGCCGTGCAACGCTGGGTGAAGTATCCAACAGCGAGCACAGCCTCAAGCAGCTTGGTAAAGCGGGTGCATCACGTTGGCGCGGTAAACGTCCAACAGTACGTGGTGTTGCTATGAACCCAGTTGACCACCCGCATGGTGGTGGTGAAGGGCGTACCTCTGGCGGACGTCACCCGGTTACTCCGTGGGGTGTTCCGACCAAAGGGCATAAGACTCGTAAGAACAAGCGTACTGACAAAATGATAGTACGTCGTCGTTCAGCCAAGTAAACGACTACATAGAGGTAATTGCTGTGCCACGTTCTTTAAAGAAAGGTCCTTTTATAGACCTGCATCTGTTGAAGAAGGTCGAGGCAGCTCTGGAAGGAAATGACAAGCGGCCCATTAAAACCTGGTCCCGCCGGTCAACAGTTTTTCCGGAGATGGTAGGCCTGACCATTGCAGTCCACAACGGCAAGCAGCACGTGCCGGTTTATGTCACCGAAGATATGGTCGGTCATAAACTGGGTGAGTTCGCGGCAACGCGTACTTATCGTGGCCATGCGGCCGACAAGAAAGCTAAACGCTGATTGTGAGGTAATAGAAATGGAAGTAGCAGCCAAGTATAAGGGCGCTCGCCTCTCAGCTCAGAAAGCACGTCTTGTCGCCGACCAGGTACGCGGCAAGGCTGTTGAGGACGCCCTGAACATTCTGACTTTCAGCCCGAAGAAGGCAGCGGTAGTAATCAAGAAGGCTCTTGAGTCTGCCATTGCCAACGCTGAGCATAACGAAGGTCTGGACGTAGATGATCTGAGGGTTTCCACCGTTATGGTGGATGAGGGCCCAACGCTCAAGCGAATCAAAGCTCGAGCCAAGGGGCGCGCTGATCGTATTTTCAAGCGCACCTGTCATATCACCGTCAAGGTCGCCGACAAGTAGGAGATGCTCAGATGGGTCATAAAGTAAATCCAACCGGCATTCGCCTGGGTGTGATCAAAGAGCACAACTCAGTGTGGTATGCCGACAAGAAGGACTACGCGAAGAATCTTCTGAATGATATTCAGGTTCGCGAGTTCCTCGACAAGCGTCTGGTTAAGGCGTCTGTCAGCAAGATCGTGATCGAGCGCCCTGCTCAGAACGCCCGGATCACGATCCATACCGCCCGCCCCGGTATTGTTATCGGTAAGAAGGGTGAAGATGTTGATCGTCTGCGTCGCGAAGTTAGCGACATGATGGGTGTGCCCGTGCACATCAACATCGAAGAAGTCCGCAAACCGGACCTGGATGCCCGCCTGGTAGCGCAAAACGTTGCCGGCCAGCTGGAGCGTCGTGTGATGTTCCGTCGCGCTATGAAGCGTGCGGTACAGAACGCCATGCGCCAGGGTGCCAAGGGTATCAAGATTCAGGTTGGCGGTCGTCTTGGGGGTGCTGAAATCGCACGTTCCGAGTGGTATCGCGAAGGTCGTGTACCTCTGCACACATTGCGTGCAGATATTGATTATGCAACCTACGAAGCGAAGACCACTTACGGCATTATCGGCGTAAAGGTATGGATCTTCAAAGGTGAGATTCTTGGTGGTATGGAGCAGGTCCGTGCTGACAAGAAAGCCTCTGGGAAGAAAGGTTCTAAGTAAAGGGGCACTCTTATGCTGCAACCAAAACGCACCAAATTCCGCAAGGTAATGAAAGGCCGTAACACCGGTCTTGCTCACCGCGCCAATAAGGTGAGCTTCGGTGAATACGGATTGAAGGCGACTAGCCGTGGGCGTATAACTGCGCGCCAGATTGAGGCAGCGCGTCGTACCATGACTCGCCGCATCAAGCGGGGCGGTAAGATCTGGATCCGGGTATTCCCGGACAAGCCGATCACCGGTAAGCCGCTTGAAGTACGTATGGGTAAAGGTAAAGGTTCTGTCGAGTATTGGGTGGCTGAGATTCAGCCAGGCCGTATGCTTTACGAGATGGAAGGCGTAGCGGAAGAAATCGCCCGCGAAGCTTTCACTCTGGCTGCCGCCAAACTGCCGGTACAGACCACCTTTGTTAAGAGGACGGTGATGTGATGAAAGCAACAGAGCTGCGTGAAAAGTCAGTCGAGGAGCTGAACAAAGAGCTGATCGACCTCCTGAAGGAGCAGTTCAACCTGCGCATGCGCAAGGCGACAGGTCAGCTGAATCAGTCTCACCTTCTCGGCAAGGTGAAGCGCGATATCGCTCGCGTGAAAACAGTATTGAATGAAAAGGCAGGACAGTGACATGACCGAAGCTACCCAAACTGCCAGAACTCTGAGCGGCAAGGTCGTGAGCAACAAGATGGACAAGTCCATCGTGGTCCTGGTTGAGCGTCAGGTGAAACACCCTCTGTACGGTAAGTACATGAAGCGTTCAACCAAGATCCATGCACACGATGAAAGCAATCAGTGCAACATTGGTGACACCGTTACCATCCAGGAAACCCGTCCGGTCTCCAAGACCAAGACCTGGGCCCTGGTGGAAGTCACCGAACGCGCTGCCAAGGTGTAATTCGCCCGGAGAACAACCATGATTCAGACTCAAACAATGCTTGAAGTCGCGGATAACAGTGGTGCACGTCAGGTTATGTGCATCAAGGTCCTGGGCGGATCTCACCGGCGTTATGCAACCGTTGGGGATATCATCAAGGTAACCGTTAAGGAAGCCATCCCCCGCGGCAAGGTGAAAAAAGGCCAGGTCCTGAAGGCTGTTGTAGTACGTACCCGTAAGGGTGTGCGTCGTCCGGACGGTTCTCTGATCCGTTTTGACGGTAACGCGGCGGTACTTCTGAACAATCAGGACGCTCCCATTGGTACCCGTATCTTCGGACCGGTTACCCGTGAACTGCGTAACGAGAAGTTCATGAAGATTATCTCACTGGCACCCGAAGTACTTTAAAGGACCAGAGGCCGGTTATGAAAAAGATCAAACGAGATGACGAAGTAATCGTCACCACGGGGAAAGACAAAGGCAAACGTGGTAAAGTCCTGAAGGTTCAGGACGACGGTCGCGTGATTGTTTCTGGCATCAACATGATGAAGAAACACACAAAACCGAACCCGATGCTCGGCACCCCAGGTGGTATCGTCGAGAAAGAAGCGCCTATCCAGGCTTCCAACGTGGCTATTTTTAATCCGCAGACCGGCAAAGCCGATCGTGTTGGCTTCCAGATCAAGGAAGACGGCAGCAAAGTGCGGATCTTCAAGTCCACGAACGAAGCTGTCGATAACCAGTAAGCGGTGGTGGTTACGATGCTTAACATGAAAGAGCAGTACACTAAGGAAGTGGTACCCGCCCTGCAGAAAGAGTTCGGTTACAAGAACGTTATGCAGGTGCCGCGTATCGAGAAAATCACCCTGAACATGGGTGTTGGCGAAGCGGTTGGTGACAAAAAGCTGATTGAGAATGCCGTGGCGGATCTTGAGCGCCTGGCAGGTCAGAAAGCGGTTGTCACCAAGGCACGCAAATCCGTAGCGGGTTTCAAAATCCGTGAAGGTTGGCCGATTGGCTGTAAAGTGACCCTGCGCGGTGAGCGCATGTGGGATTTCTTTGATCGTCTGGTGCACATTGCGGTTCCCCGCGTTCGTGACTTCCGCGGTCTGAACCCGAAATCCTTCGATGGTCGCGGTAACTACAGCATGGGTGTTCGTGAGCAGATCATCTTCCCTGAGATCGAGTACGACAAAGTCGACAAGATCCGCGGGCTGGATATCACCATCACCACCACTGCCGGTACCGACGACGAAGGTCGCGAACTGTTGAAAGCCTTTGGCTTTCCGTTCAAGAAATAAGGAACGAGTGACATGGCGAAGGTTTCAATGAAGAACCGCGAGCAAAAGCGCGAGCAACTGGTAGCGAAATATGCTGCCAAGCGCGCTGAGCTCAAGGCGATTATCAAAAACCCGAATACCAGCGACGATGACCGTTGGGATGCACAAATGAAGCTCCAGCAGCTTCCGCGTGATTCATCTCCTTCGCGTCTTCGGAATCGTTGCCAGGTGACCGGTCGTCCCCACGGCGTTCTGCGCAAGTTCGAACTTTCACGGATTAAACTCCGTGAATACGGCATGCGCGGTGACGTTCCGGGCCTGACCAAGGCAAGCTGGTAAGATAGGCAACCTGACTTCGGTCAGGTGCCTGTTGGTAAGCGGTGCGGCACGCCGCTGCACAACTAAAAAGATCAGGAGCCTCATACTAATGAGTATGCAAGACACGCTTGCGGATATGTTTACCCGTATCCGTAATGCCCAGATGGCGTCAAAAGCTGACGTAACGATGCCATCTTCCAAAATGAAGGTCTCCGTAGCCCAGGTCCTGAAGGACGAAGGTTACGTTGAGGATTTCTCTGTTTCAGCTGACGCGAAGCCCGAGCTGACCATCACTCTGAAATACTTCGGTGGCAAGCCGGTTATTGAAGAGATCAAGCGGGTTAGCCGTCCGAGTCTGCGCCAGTACAAAGGCGCCGGGAAACTGCCGAAAGTATCCGGTGGTCTGGGAGTCGCGATTGTCTCAACGTCCAAGGGCGTTATGACAGACCGCGCCGCACGAGCTGCAGGCGTGGGTGGCGAAGTCATCTGCACCGTATTCTAGGAGATACACATGTCCAGGGTTGCCAATAATCCTGTCGTGCTGCCTTCCGGTGTTGAGGTCAAGCTGAACGGACAGGAAATTAACGTGAAGGGCTCCAAGGGAGCGCTTCAATTCACCATTCACCAAGCGGTAGAAGTAAAGCAGGAAGAGGGTACTCTTCGCTTTGCTGCACGCGATGGTGCCAAACAGTCCCGCGCTCTTGCTGGTACTACTCGTGCGCTGGTTAACAACATGGTTGCCGGCGTATCCACAGGCTGGGAGCGCAAGCTGCAGCTGACGGGCGTAGGTTACCGTGCGCAGGCGCAAGGTAAGAAGCTTAACCTGACCCTGGGTTTTTCCCATCCGGTCGAGTATGAGCTGCCCGAGGGTGTTACCGCTGAAACTCCGTCCAATACGGAAGTTGTGATTCGCGGTATCGACAAGCAACAGGTTGGCCAGGTCGCTGCTGAAATTCGCGCGTTCCGTCCGCCCGAGCCTTATAAGGGTAAGGGTGTTCGTTATGCGGATGAGCAGGTCAGACGCAAAGAAGCCAAGAAGAAATAAGGCGGGACTATGAGCGCGAATATCGAAAGACTGCGTCGCGCACGTAAAGTGCGCATGAAGATTCGTGAGCTGGGTACTGACCGTCTGTGCGTTCACCGCACTCCGCGTCATATGTACGCCCAGGTTACAACTGCAGATGGCAGCAAAGTGCTGGCCACTGCCTCCACGTTGGATAAGGAACTGCGCCAGGGTGCAACCGGTAACGTGGACGCTGCCAAGAAGGTCGGTCAGCTGATTGCTGAGCGTGCCAAGGCAGCAGGCATTGAGAAGGTCGCTTTTGACCGCTCAGGTTACCGTTATCACGGTCGCGTCCAGGCTCTGGCCGACGCAGCCCGTGAAGCTGGCTTGCAATTCTAAGAGGTGGAGAAGATGAGCGTTAACGAACAGAAGGCGCCTGAGCTCCAGGAAAGGCTGGTTCAGGTAAACCGCGTCGCCAAGGTTGTTAAAGGCGGCCGGATTTTTGCCTTCACCGCACTGACTGTAGTGGGTGATGGTAAAGGACGCGTTGGTTTCGGTCGTGGTAAGGCCCGGGAAGTTCCGGTAGCCATCCAGAAAGCGATGGAAGCTGCGCGCAAGAACATGGTAGATGTGGCGCTTGACGGCAACACTCTGCAGTACCCGGTTCGCGCCCAGCACGGCGGTTCCAAGGTGTACATGCAGCCGGCATCTGAAGGTACCGGTGTTATCGCCGGTGGTGCGATGCGTGCGGTACTGGAAGTGGCAGGCGTTCAGAACGTTCTGTCCAAGTGCTACGGCTCTACCAACCCGGTGAACGTGGTACGTTCCACCATCAAGGGTCTGCAGGCCATGAAGGCGCCTGAAGATATTGCAGCCAAGCGCGGTAAATCCGTCGAAGATATTCTGGGTTGAAGTCATGGCGAACGCAAAAACGATCAAAGTAACTCTGACCCGCAGCCCGATCGGCTGTCAGCCCAAGCACAAGCTGTGTGTAAAAGGTCTGGGTCTTCGTAAAATCGGTCACACCGTTGAAGTGGAGGATACTCCTTCCATTCGCGGCATGATCAACCGGGTTAACTACCTGGTTCAGGTTGAGGAGAACTAAGATGCGTCTGAACGAACTTGCTCCGGAACCTGGTTCACGTCCTAGCGCCAAGCGCGTTGGTCGTGGTATCGGTAGCGGTCTGGGTAAAACCGGCGGTCGCGGTCACAAAGGTCTGAAATCCCGTTCCGGTGGCTCCGTAGCCCCTGGTTTCGAGGGTGGTCAGCAGCCTCTGGCCCGTCGTCTGCCGAAGTTTGGTTTCACCTCCCGCCAGCAGCGTTACGTTGCTGAGATTCGCCTGAACGAACTGGCGAAGGTAGAAGGCGATGTAGTCGACCTGGCTGCACTGAAAAAGGCTGACATCATTCGTGAAGAAATTCGCGAAGCCAAGGTTATGCTGTCTGGCGAGCTGGACCGCGCAGTAACCGTTAAAGGGCTACGTGTCACCAAAGGCGCACGCGAGGCAATCATTGCCGCGGGTGGGAAAGTCGAAGACTAAGACGAGTCGAGGACTAAATGGCCAAGACAGCATCATTGCCTGCGGGCGCCGGAAAAGGATTTGCAGAGCTGCGTTCGCGGCTCTGGTTCGTCTTCCTGGCGTTGTTGGTGTACCGGATCGGTGCCCACATCCCGGTTCCAGGCATCAACCCGGACCGGTTGGCGGCACTGTTTGACCAGAACCAGGGTACTATCCTGAGTCTGTTCAACATGTTTTCCGGTGGTGCGCTTGAGCGCATGAGTATCTTCGCACTCGGTATCATGCCGTACATTTCTGCCTCTATTATCATGCAGCTCATGACTGCGGTTAGTCCGCAGCTTGAGCAGCTGAAGAAAGAAGGCGAAGCTGGTCGTCGCAAGATCAGTCAGTACACCCGGTATGGTACGGTTATCCTGGCCCTGGTTCAGGGCTTTGGTATTTCTGTGGGGCTGGCCTCTCAGGGCGTTACCTTTAACGACAGCTTCAGCTTCCACTTTGTGGCGGTTGTTTCCTTCGTGTGTGGTGCCGTCTTCATGATGTGGCTTGGCGAGCAGATCACCGAGCGTGGTATCGGTAACGGCATTTCCCTGCTGATTTTCGCAGGGATTGTTGCCGGTCTCCCGGGGGCTATTGGTCAGACCCTAGAGCAGGCCCGTAACGGTGAAATGAGCCTGTTGGTAGTGCTCGGTATTGGTGTCCTGGCAATCGCGGTTGTCGGCTTCGTGGTCTTCATGGAGCGGGGCCAGCGCCGGCTTACCATCAACTATGCCAAGCGGCAGCAAGGGCGCCGGGTATTTGCCCAGCAGTCCAGCCACCTGCCGCTGAAGGTGAACATGGCCGGTGTTATTCCGCCGATCTTTGCCTCTTCCATTCTGCTGTTCCCGGCTTCGCTCGGTCAGTGGTTTGGCCAGGGTGAAGGCATGGAATGGCTGAGCGATGTGTCCCAGGCATTGGCGCCGAGCCAGCCTTTGTATATCATTCTGTTCGCAGCAGCAGTAGTCTTCTTCTGCTTCTTCTACACAGCGCTGATGTACAACCCCAAAGAAGTTGCGGATAACCTCAAGCGTTCCGGCGCGTTTATCCCGGGTATTCGTCCGGGAGAACAGACCTCCAAGTACATCGATGGTGTGCTTACCCGTCTGACGTTGTTCGGGGCTATGTATATTGCAGCAGTATCCCTGTTCCCTCAGTTCCTGATGGTTGCGGGTAACGTGCCTTTCTATCTTGGTGGTACGTCTCTGCTGATTGTTGTAGTCGTGGTGATGGATTTCATGGCGCAGGTTCAGTCGCACCTGATGTCCCATCAGTATGAATCGCTGATGAAGAAATCCAATCTCAAGGGCTATGGTCGGAACGGCTGATTAAGCCGTTCCCCTTGAAAACTGGAGTCGACAATGAAAGTACGCGCTTCGGTAAAGAAAATTTGCCGTAACTGCAAAGTAATTCGACGCAATGGCTCAGTACGAGTCATCTGCTCGGAGCCTCGCCACAAGCAGCGCCAGGGCTGATTCTCCGGAATCGCACTGACATTGCAGAAGGGGTTCGGAATAGTGGCGCTTGACTCGACCACGGGTCAGGCGCTATTATTTCGCGCCCTTTTTGTGGCGGAAAATTCACACAGCAAAGCTTTGAACGCGGAGTAATTTGGATGGCACGTATAGCCGGTGTCAATATACCCGATCACAAACATGCTGTTATCTCGCTGACCTACATCTTTGGTGTTGGCAAGACAACAGCCCAGAAGCTTTGCGATGCAACCGGCGTTAAGCCGGACGCCAAGGTCAAAGACCTGAGCGACGAGCAGCTTGAAGCACTTCGTACTGAAGTGGGCAAGTTTACCGTCGAAGGCGATCTGCGTCGTGAAGTACAGATGAACATCAAGCGTTTGAAGGATCTCGGTTGCTTCCGTGGTCTGCGCCATCGTCACGGCCTTCCGGTCCGTGGTCAGCGCACCAAGACCAACGCCCGCACCCGTAAAGGTCCTCGCAAACCTATTCGTAAGTAACAGGTAGGCAAACATGGCAAAGCCAGGTACACGTACCCGTAAAAAGGTGAAAAAGACGGTTGTTGATGGCGTCGCGCACATTCACGCGTCCTTCAACAACACCATCGTGACCATTTCGGACCGTCAGGGCAACGTCCTGTCCTGGGCCACCTCAGGTGGTTCCGGTTTCCGCGGCTCACGTAAGAGTACACCTTTTGCTGCGCAGGTAGCAGCTGAAAGAGCCGGTAATGCGGCTGCTGAATACGGCCTTAAAAACCTGGACGTAGAGGTTAAGGGTCCTGGGCCCGGACGTGAATCCGCTGTACGCGCGCTTAACGGCTGCGGGTACAAGATCACCAACATCACTGATGTGACGCCGATTCCCCACAACGGCTGTCGTCCGCCCAAGAAGCGCCGCGTCTAACACAGGAGACAGTGAAATATGGCTCGTTATATAGGCCCGAAGTGCAAGCTGTCTCGTCGTGAAGGGACAGATCTTTTTCTGAAGAGCGGCGTACGCGCGCTCGATTCCAAGTGCAACATCGAGACTCCGCCGGGTATGCACGGCGCGCGTCGCGGTCGTCTGTCCGAATACGGCTTGCAGCTTCGCGAGAAGCAAAAAGTTCGTCGTATCTACGGTGTGCTTGAGAAGCAGTTCCGTAGCTACTACAAAGAGGCTGCCCGTCGGAAGGGCGCAACCGGTGAAAACCTGCTGCAACTTCTGGAAGGCCGTCTGGATAACGTTGTATATCGCATGGGCTTTGGTTCTACCCGTGCGGAAGCTCGTCAGCTCGTCTCTCACAAGGCGATCCTGGTGAATGATAAGTCGGTGAACATTCCGTCTTACCAGGTTAAGCCGGGTGACGTTGTGAGTGTGCGCGAAAAGTCCAAGAACCAGTTGCGTGTTAAAGGCGCTCTGGAACTCTCTGGTAGCCGTGCACCGGTAAGCTGGGTAGAGGTTGACGCCAACAAGATGTCCGGCGTTTACAAGTCAGTACCTGAGCGTACTGAACTGCCGGCCGACATCAACGAGAACCTCATCGTCGAGCTTTACTCCAAGTAAAGCCCAGTTAGCAACGATAGCAGATAGGGGCGTCTATGCAGCGTTCAGTACATGAGTTATTGACACCTCGTACCATTGACGTGAAAGAATCCAGCGCCACGCGCGCCAAGGTGACTCTGGAGCCGCTTGAACGCGGTTTCGGTCACACCCTGGGTAGCGCGCTGCGTCGTATTCTTCTGTCTTCAATGCCGGGCTGCGCCGTGACTGAAGCACAGATCGACGGTGTCCTGCACGAGTACAGTGCCATTGAAGGTGTCCAGGAAGACGTCATCGAGATTCTTCTGAATCTCAAAGGCGTCGCCGTAAAGATGCACGGCCGTGACGATGCTGAGCTCACGCTTAGCAAGAAAGGCCCGGGCGTAGTGACTGCCGGCGATATCAAGCTGGACCACGATGTGGAAATCGCTAACCCGGAGCACGTGATCTGTCACCTGAGCGAGAACGGCGAAGTGAACATGCGTTTGCGTGTTGCACGTGGCCGCGGCTATGAGCCGGCTGATCAGCGTGGTCTGGACGAGGACGAAACTCGTGCCATCGGACGCTTGCAGCTTGATGCTACGTTCAGCCCGGTTCGTCGTGTGGCTTATGCCGTCGAGAGCGCTCGGGTTGAGCAGCGTACAGACCTGGACAAGCTGGTTATTGACCTGGAGACCAACGGTACTATCGATCCGGAAGAAGCAATTCGCCGGGCGGCTACCATCCTCCAGCAGCAACTGGCGGTGTTCGTAGATTTCGATCATGAGAAAGAGCCAGAGCGCGTTGAAGAAGAGGAAGAAATTGATCCGATTCTGCTGCGTCCGGTTGATGATCTGGAATTGACTGTGCGTTCAGCTAACTGCTTGAAGGCTGAAAACATTTACTATATCGGCGATCTTATCCAGCGCACCGAAGTGGAGCTGCTGAAGACGCCTAACCTTGGCAAAAAGTCGCTTACCGAGATCAAGGACGTTCTTGCGTCCCGTGGTTTGTCTCTGGGTATGCGTCTTGATAACTGGCCGCCGGCAAGCCTTCGTGGTGATGACCGGGTTCTGGGCGGTTGATCGCCGATTAGTTTAAGGTAAGGAATCAGAGCAATGCGTCATCGTAAGAGTGGTCGTAAGTTCAACAGGACCAGTGCGCATCGCAAGGCCATGTTCCGTAACATGACTGCGTCACTGGTTGAGCACGAGCTGATCAAAACGACGCTCCCGAAAGCCAAAGAGCTGCGTCGGGTAGCTGAGCCGTTGATCACGCTCGCAAAGAATGATTCGGTAGCAAATCGTCGTCTGGCGTTCTCACGCCTGCGTAGCGATGCTGCGGTAGCCAAGCTGTTTGATGAGCTGGGCCCCCGTTACAGCGAGCGTCCGGGTGGTTACCTTCGTATCCTGAAGTGCGGTTTCCGTGCTGGCGACAATGCCCCTATGGCATTCGTAGAGCTGGTCGGCCGTCCTCTGGACATCGAAGCTGAAGAAGTGGACGACGAAGAGTAAGTTCTTCCGAGTCCAATAAAAATCCGGGTTCCGTGAGGTTCCCGGTTTTTTTGTGCCCGCTCTTCGGGCGGGTTATTTTATGAGCATTGGTTTCAGGTAGCGTCCTGTGTGCGACGCTGGATTCTCCGCCACTTCCTCCGGAGTTCCCTCGGCAATAATCTGCCCGCCACCAGAACCACCCTCCGGTCCGAGGTCCACAATCCAGTCCGCCGTTTTAATCACATCCAGGTTGTGCTCGATCACTACAATGGTGTTGCCATGGTCGCGCAACCGCTCCAGTACGTTCAGTAGTTGCTGGATATCGTAGAAGTGCAGGCCGGTGGTCGGCTCGTCGAGGATGTACAGGGTTTTACCGGTATCGCGCTTGGACAGTTCCTTGGCCAGTTTTACCCGCTGGGCTTCGCCGCCGGACAGGGTGACGGCGCTTTGGCCGAGGCGGATGTACGACAAGCCAACGTCGATCAGGGTTTGCAGTTTTCGGGCAATGAAGGGGACGGCGTCGAAGAATTCGCGGCCTTCTTCAACGGTCATTTCCAGCACTTCGTTGATGTTTTTGCCTTTGTAGCGGACTTCGAGGGTTTCTCGGTTGTAGCGTTTGCCTTTGCAGATGTCGCAGGGCACGTACACGTCGGGCAGGAAGTGCATTTCTACCTTGATTACGCCATCGCCCTGGCAGGCTTCGCAGCGGCCGCCTTTGACGTTGAATGAGAATCGGCCGGGTTTGTAGCCTCTGGACCGGGCCTCCTGGGTGCCGGCGAAGAGTTCACGGATGGGGGTGAACAGGCCGGTGTAGGTGGCCGGGTTGGATCTGGGGGTTCGGCCGATGGGGCTCTGGTCTATGTCGATGACCTTGTCCAGGTGGTCCAGGCCCTTGAGGTTTTTGTAGGGGGCGTGGCTCAGGCTGGTGGCTTTGTTCAGCTTGGCTGCTGCCACCGGATAAAGGGTTGCGTTGATCAGGGTGGATTTGCCGGAGCCGGATACGCCGGTGATGCAGGTCATCACGCCCAGTGGCAGGTTCAGGGTGACGTTCTGCAGGTTGTTTCCGGAGGCGCCGGATAGCACCAGTTTTTTGCCGTTGCCTTTGTTTCGGGCTTTGGGAACGGCAATTTCCTTTTCGCCACTGAGATACTGGCCGGTCATGGACGCCGGGTTGGCGATGATCTCGGCCGGAGTGCCGCGGGCGACGATTTCGCCGCCGTGTACGCCGGCGCCCGGGCCGATGTCGATGACGTAGTCGGCGGCGCGGATGGCGTCTTCGTCGTGCTCCACCACGATCACGGTGTTGCCCAGGTCCCGGAGGTGAGTGAGGGTGGCCAGCAGGCGGTCGTTGTCACGCTGGTGCAGGCCGATGGACGGCTCATCCAGTATGTACATGACGCCCACCAGGCCCGCGCCGATCTGGCTGGCCAGGCGAATTCGCTGGGCTTCACCACCGGACAGGGTGTCGGCGCTGCGTTCCAGTGTGAGGTATTCAAGCCCGACGTTAACCAGGAATTGCAGGCGTTCGCGCACTTCCTTGAGGATTTTCTCGGCTATTTCGCCTTTGCGCCCGGGCAGGGCCAGTTCGCTCACGTAGCGATGGGCGTCGCCGACAGGCAGCCGGGTGATTTCCGGCAGGTTACGCTCTTCGATAAACACATGGCGGGCGCTGCGGCGCAAGCGTGAGCCGCCGCAATCCTTACAGGGCTGGGTGCTGAGGTTGCGGGCCAGTTCTTCACGCATGCTCTGGGAGTCAGTTTCCCGGTAGCGGCGTTCCAGGTTGGGCAGTATGCCCTCGAACGGGTGCGCCTTTTCCATGATATGGCCGCGGGAATTTACATACCGGAAGGTGATGTCTTCATCGCCGGAACCATACAGCAGGGCCTCCTGGAAGTTCTCCGGGAGCTCTTCCCAGGGTGTTTCAAGATCAATGCCGTAGTGCTCCGCCACGCTGGTGAGCATCTGGAAGTAGTACACGGCGCGGCGGTCCCAGCCTTTGATGGCGCCGGAGGCCAGGGTGGCTTCCGGGCTCTGGATAACCTTTTCGGCATCGAAAAACTGGCGCACGCCCAGGCCGTCACAGGTGGGGCAGGCGCCGGCCGGGTTGTTGAAAGAGAACAGCTTGGGTTCCAGTTCGCTCAGGGCGTAGCCGCACTGGGTACAGGCGTAGCGGGCGGAAAAGGTGTGTTCCTCGCCTTCACCGGTCATGGGGGCGACCAAGGCAATACCGTCGGCGAGTTCCAGGGCGGTTTCAAAGCTCTCGGCCAACCGCTGCTCCAGGCCCTCTTTCACCTTGAACCGGTCGACCACCACATCAATCTGGTGTTTGCGCTTTTTATCCAGCGCCGGTACGTCGTCGATGTCGTAAACGGTGCCATCTACCCGCAAGCGAATGAAGCCCTGGCTGCGCATGGTATCGATAACCTGCAGGTGTTCGCCTTTGCGATCCCGGATGACCGGCGCCAGGATCATCAGTTTGCTGCCTTCCGGCATGGCCATCACCTGGTCCACCATCTGGCTCACGGTCTGGGCTTCCAGCGGCTGGCCGTGGTCCGGGCAGCGGGGTTCGCCGGCGCGGGCGAACAGCAGGCGCAGGTAGTCGTATATCTCGGTAATGGTACCCACAGTAGAACGCGGGTTGTGCGAGGTGGATTTCTGCTCGATGGAAATGGCCGGGGAAAGGCCTTCGATGTGGTCCACATCGGGTTTTTCCATCATCGACAGGAACTGGCGGGCATAGGTGGACAACGATTCCACGTACCGGCGCTGGCCTTCGGCATACAGCGTGTCGAACGCCAGGGAAGATTTACCGGAACCGGAAAGGCCTGTGATGACAATCAGCTTGTCCCGCGGCATATCCAGGTCGATGTTCTTCAGGTTGTGGGTGCGTGCACCCTTGATCTGGATATGGTCCATAACACCTCGCTTGGGTAAAAACGTCGATTATATCGTTTTTGGGTGGCGCCGGCTAAACCGTGTACAGACGCGCCTGGCCACTCTCAGCCGCCGTTAGCCACCCCCGTTGTGAGTAGTCCCGTCTGCATAGCGCTTCTGGTACAATGCGCCGCTCGCAGTGACAGGCTGCGCCTATACATTCAACCAGTCCGGCACGGGTTAGCATGAACGCGCTTGAAAAACGCTCAGTTGTAGCTCTGGCATCGGTATACGCCATGCGTATGCTGGGCCTGTTCATGGTAATGCCGGTCTTCGTTTTGCTGGGCAGCGACCTCAAAGGCGCTACGCCCGCGTTGATCGGTTTCGCAATTGGTGCCTATGGCCTGAGCCAGGCATTGCTGCAGATTCCGTTCGGTTTGCTGTCAGACCGGGTTGGCCGCAAGCGGATGATCTACATCGGCCTGGTTCTGTTCGCAGCCGGTAGTGTGCTGGCTGGCGCTACCGATTCCATATACGTAGTTATTGCCGGGCGGATTCTTCAGGGCGCCGGCGCGATTGCCAGCGTGCTGATGGCGTTGCTCAGTGATCTCACCCGGGAGGAGCAGCGCACCAAGGCCATGGCCACCGTGGGCATTTCCATTGGCCTGTCGTTTTCGGTCTCCCTGGTTATGGGCCCGCTGCTGGGTGCGGCCTGGGGGCTGTCGGGGATTTTCTATACCACCGCGGTACTGGCGGTTCTGGCGTTGGTGGTGGTTGCCCGGGTTGTGCCCACGCCGCACCAGCACAAGGTCAGTGCCGACACCCATCCGGCCCGGGAAATGGTCAGCCGTGTCCTGGCTGATGGCCGGCTGCTGCGGCTCGATTTCGGCATTTTCATCCTGCACTTTGTGCTGACCGCGCTGTTCCTGGTGTTCCCCACCATGTTGCAGGACCAGTTGGGTCTGAAGGCCAGTTCCCACTGGTGGTTCTATCTCAGCGTTATGATTACTTCGTTCTTCGCCATGGTGCCTTTCATTATCATTGGCGAGAAGAAACGCAAAATGAAACCGGTGCTGTGCGGTGCCATCGCCTTGCTGGCATTGGCGGCTGCGTCGATGACCGGTGTTGGCCAGAGCCTGTGGCTGGCGTGGGCTGTGCTATTCTTCTTCTTTATGGCGTTCAACCTGCTGGAAGCCAGCTTGCCGTCGCTGATCAGCAAAGAAGCCCCGGCCGCGGCCAAGGGCACGGCCATGGGCGTGTATTCCACTTCCCAGTTCTTCGGCGCGTTTCTGGGCGGCGCACTGGGTGGCGGGCTGTTGCAGACCGCTGGCCTGGACGGTGTGCTCTGGCTGATGGCCGCAGCGCTGGTGGTATGGCTGCTGGTGGCGTTAACCATGCCTGCACCGGGTTACACCACCAGTTTTGTGGTACAGCTGAAAAACGCCGTGAGTATCAGTTTTGACGAGATCGACCAGAACCTGCGAAAACTGCCGGGCGTGGAAGACGTGGTGATCGTGGAAGAGGCCGCCATGGCGTACCTGAAGGTAGATCGTCAGCATTTTCGGGAAGAGCAGCTTGCGCACTTTGAATTTGTGCGGCAGGGTAGCACTACTTAAAACACAGGATGCCTGCATGGAACGCAGGCGTTCAGCAAAAGAGACCAGGAGCATACAATGGCACGAGGCGTAAACAAGGTAATTCTTATCGGTAATCTGGGCCAGGATCCGGATACCCGTTACACCCCGAACGGCAACGCGGTGGTAAACCTCAACCTGGCGACCGATGAAAGCTACAAGGATCGTCAATCCGGCCAACTGGTACCGAAAACCGAGTGGCACCGGGTGGTGTTGTTCGGCAAGGTGGCTGAAGTGGCAGGGCAGTACCTGCGCAAAGGTTCCAAGGTGTATATCGAAGGGCGCCTGCAAACCCGCAAATGGCAGGGGCAGGATGGCCAGGACCGTTACACCACCGAGATCGTGGTGGATATCAACGGCCAGATGCAGATGCTCGACAACCGTGGTGGCGAAGGCGGCATGAACCAGGGCGCCCCCCAGGGCCGGCCGCAGCAAGCGGCCAGCTACAACAACCCGCCCCCGCAGCAGCAGGGTGGCCAGGGTAACCAGGGTGGCGGATACAGCAACCAGCCGCCCCAGCAGCAGGGCGGCGGCATGCCGGAGCCGATTGACGACTTCGATGACGATATTCCGTTCTGAGTGAGCCGTTTTGCTAGGTAAATCAAGTGTTTGTGGCATTTGCGCTACACGTATAGGCTGTTAGTAGGCCTATTGCAAACCTGACTTATCCTCGCCCAGTAATGGGCTTGAACCTCGAAAGAGGGAGGGGAGTGCAGCATGTCAGGAAAAGGCGGGTGGCGGTGAAAGAGTCTAACTTGCGCCCGTCATTACAGGCCCCATACGGTTAAGCCTGATTGGTTGAACCATAGTCCTTTGTGGGTTTCAGGATATCAGTGACCTATGACTCTTGAGAGGTCACTTCACGTGTAGTCGGTCGGAGAAGTTGTTAGAACGCCCGGCTAACCAACCACGTGATACGCGCTCGGTGAGAGTGTTAAGGGGACGTAAGTGGAACCTAAGTGGGACGCACGTTGACTACCTGGCAGCCTGTCGGACTTGCACCTGACAGGCGCCGGATCATCGGGTGCGAACCGATCAAACACGGATAAGTGGTGTTGATCACGCGCCACAGCCACCTTCGGCGTCTACCGCGGCAACGACCGCATCATCTACTGGCGCGAAGTCCCTACCAACTGATTCCTGCCTGACGGGGGAAGAGGCTTACTCCTCCTCCCCCTCCGGATGATCCATCCCCAACTCGTTAATTTTCCGCGTCAGGGTATTCCGCCCCCAGCCCAGCAGTACCGAGGCATCCCGGCGGCGGCCGCCGGTGTGTTTCAGGGCGGCTTCGATCATGATTTTCTCGAACTCCGGCACGGCGGTGTCCAGGATGGCTTTCTTGCCCCGTTTCAGTTCCAGTTCGGCCCAGTTTTTCAGGCCTTCCTGCCAGGTCTGGCCGGTGCCGGCATTATCGGTTTCGGCCTGGTGCAGCAGTTCCGGGGGCAGGTCGTCTACGTGGATTTCCCGGCCGCTGGCCATTACGGTCAGCCAGCGGCAGGTGTTTTCCAGTTGGCGCACGTTGCCGGGCCAGGGCAGGGTGGTCAGGTATTCTTCGGCGTCTGGCCTCAGGATTTTCGCTTCTACCGATAGTTCCTTGGCGGCCCGTTTCAGGAAGTGCTGCATCAGCTTGGGGATGTCTTCCCGGCGTTCCGCCAGTTTGGGCAGGTGTACGCGAATTACGTTCAGGCGGTGGAACAAGTCTTCGCGAAAGCTGCCTGCTTGTACCAGTTTTTCCAGGTCCTGGTGTGTGGCGGCGATGATGCGCACATCCACTTTGATGGGGGTGGTGCCGCCTACCCGGTAGAATTCGCCATCGGCCAGTACCCGCAGCAGGCGGGTCTGGGTGTCGGCGGGCATGTCGCCGATTTCGTCCAGAAACAGGGTGCCGCCGTTGGCCTGCTCAAAACGGCCCTGGCGGGTGGCGCCGGCGCCGGTGAAGGCGCCTTTTTCGTGGCCGAACAGTTCCGATTCAATCAGGTCTTTGGGAATGGCGGCCATGTTCAGGGCGATGAACGGGTTGTGGGCCCGGGGGCTGTGGTTGTGCAGGGCCTGGGCCACCAGTTCTTTACCGGTGCCACTCTCGCCGTTGATCAGTACGGTAATGTTGGAGTTGGAGAGCCGGCCGATGGCCCGGAACACCTCCTGCATGGCCGGTGCTTCGCCGATGATTTCCAGGTTTTTCTGAACCGACTCGGTCTGCGGTTCCGCCGCGGCCTTTTTCTCGTGGCTGTGGGCGATGGCCCGCTTAACCAGGGCCACGGCTTCGTCTACATCAAAGGGTTTGGGCAGGTATTCGAAGGCACCGGTCTGGTAGCTGGTCACCGCGCTGTCCAGGTCGGAGTGGGCGGTCATGATGATAACGGGCAGGTCCGGGTGCTTTTTCACGATCCTGGACAGCAGGGTAATGCCGTCTACGCCGGGCATGCGGATGTCGCTGATGATGGCATCCGGTTGTTCGTGCTCCAGGCGCATCATGATGCTTTCACCGCTGTCGAATACGCGGGGGTGCAGGCCGGCCTGGGTGAGGGCACGGTCCAGTACCCAGCGGATGCTTTTGTCGTCGTCTATGATCCAGACGTTTCCCGTTCGGCTCATTGGTTGTCCTCCAGAGGCAGGAAGATGATGAAGTCGGTTCTTCCCGGTTCACTCTCGCATTCCACCAGCCCGCGATGCTGGCCGATGATGCTTTGAGTAATGGAAAGCCCCAGGCCCGTGCCGGACGCCCGGCCACTGATCATGGGGTAGAAGATGTTCTGCAGCAGTTCCGGCGGTATACCCGGGCCGTTGTCGATGATGTCTACCCGGCACACCAGGCGGTGGCGTCGGTGGCCGATGGTGAACTGGCGCAGGGCCCGTGTGCGGAAGGTGATGGTGGGCATGTCGCCGCTGTGGCTGTCTACCTGGTTTTCGAAGGCGGCTTCCATGGCGTTGCGGGCGATGTTCAGGAAGGCCTGGATCAGCTGTTCCTTGTCGCCGGTGAATTCCGGAATGCTGGGGTCGTAATCCCGCTTCAGGCGCACCCGGCCCTTGCTTTCGGCTTCAATCAGGGTGCGTACCCGTTCCAGTACTTCGTGGATGTTGGTGCTGGCCATTTGCAGGGCCTTGTTGGGGCCCAGCATGCGGTCTACCAGGCTGCGCAGGCGGTCGGCTTCGTTAATGATCACCTGGGTGTATTCGCGCTGGTCTTCGCTGTTCAGTTCCCGGTCCAGCAGTTGCGCCGCACCTCGGATGCCCCCGAGCGGGTTCTTGATTTCATGGGCCATGCCGCGCACCAGGATGCGGGTGGTTTCCTGCTGGGAGATGATGTCTTCTTCCCGGCTGATGCGCAGCATCCGGTCTTTCGGCTGGATTTCGATCACCAGCTCGGTCGGGTCTACGCTGACCGGGGTTACCGAATAGTCTACGGTGAAGCGTGAGCCTGTCAGCAGGGCGAACTCGGCCTCGCGGCGGGTGTAGGACTGGCCGTTGTTGAGGGCTGCGTACAGGGTCTTCAGGGCGTCGCTGGAGTCGATCAGCAGGTCGCCCAGGGGCAGGCCCCGGGTGCGGGTCAGGCTGGTTTCAAACAGATTCTCGGCCGCCGGGTTCAGGTAACGGATAGTGAGGTCTTCGCCCAGCACCAGAAGGGAGGTGCTCAGGCTGTCCAGAATGCTTTTGTATCCACTGTCCGGGGTGGCGGGCGGCTGCAGCGTCATGCTCGGCTTCCGTTTTCGTTTCATGCGTGTATCCCGGTTTTGCAAAATCCGAACCAGTTTTTCTGGCTGGCAGAAAAAAATGGGCAACGGCCGGGCGCGGGCCGGCCTGTGGGGCATGGCGGTGCTGTGGCTTGGTGCAGATGGTGCGGGAAAGGCTACAGGCAGCCGGCGATTTGCCCCTTCGCTGCCCAGAGTATGGCGTTAATGTGGTGCGTATGCACTAAATTGGTGCAACTAATTCCGGATGCTACCGCTGATGTGTTATCGGCGCAGGACAGACGGGCGATGAACGGTGAAGCTGATGCCGGGGCCGGTTTTCACCTGAACGCCCTGGTCGTCCACGATATGCACACCGGCCTGGTGGGTGCCGCGATCAATGTTGTTCACGGTTACCGAGCCGGAGGAGCTCTGGCCTACGGGCTGGCCGTCGAGGGTGATTTCGTATTTGTGGCCGCGTTGCAGGCCGGGGGTGCTGCGCACTTCAAAGGTGACGTCGCCACTGCCGCTGTAGAAGGCCTGGTCGTTTTGCGGGTGCACAAAAGTGAGGCTGTCGTAGTTGGCGCCTTCCTTCTGGACTTCTTGCCGAAGCTGGTCGGTTTCTCTCACCACTTCCGGTTTGGGCAGGGTGATGGTGGTCACCGGTTTTACTTTAACGGTTTCGCTGCCCTGCATCGGCTCGTCTGAGAAGGTGACGTTGCCCTGGGCATCCACATGCCGGTACACCTCTGCGTGGGCGCCGGCGGCGGCCAGTAAACAGAATCCGGTTACAAGGGCGAGAGGTGTTTTCATAATAAAGGCCTGCATTGATCAACTGCCTCGATTATCGGCGCCGTTGGCGGGGTTTTCAACGGCTGGCGGGCTTGCTTGGGTTACATATCGTTAAGGGCCTCACAAAGCCAGCCATAAAAAAGCCCCGCACCGGGCGGGGCTAGCTGTTACCGGGCTGCACCAAATTGGTGCGGGGGCTTAGCAGGAGTAATACAGTTCGAATTCAACCGGGTGAGTGGTCATGTTGATACGCTCAACTTCGCCACGTTTCAGGTCGATGTAGCCGGCAATCATGTCTTCGGTGAACACGCCACCGCGGGTCAGGAACTCGTGGTCTTCTGCCAGGCAATCGAGCGCCTCCTGCAGGGTAGTGGCTACCTGCGGGATGTTCATGGCTTCTTCCTTCGGCAGGTCGTACAAGTCCTTGTCCATGGCATCGCCAGGGTGGATCTTGTTCTGAATGCCGTCCAGGCCGGCCATCATCAGGGCGGCGAAGGCCAGGTACGGGTTGGCTGCCGGGTCCGGGAAGCGCACTTCGATGCGGCGTGCCTTCGGGCTGCTTACGTACGGAATCCGGATGGAAGCGGAACGGTTACGGGCAGAGTAGGCCAGCATGACCGGGGCTTCAAAGCCGGGTACCAGGCGCTTGTAGCTGTTGGTGGCCGGGTTGGTGAAGGCGTTGATGGCCTTGGAGTGCTTGATGATGCCGCCGATGTAGTACAGGGCCATTTCGCTCAGGCCGGCATAGCTGTCACCTGCAAACAGGTTTTTGCCGTCTTTGTTCAGGGACATGTGTACGTGCATGCCGGAACCGTTGTCACCTACGACCGGCTTGGGCATGAAGGTGGCGGTTTTGCCGTAGGCGTGGGCTACGTTGTGCACGCAGTACTTCAGAATCTGAACTTCGTCTGCCTTGCGGGTCAGGGTGTTCGGGCCAACGCCGATTTCACACTGGCCGGCCGTGCCCACTTCGTGGTGGTGCACTTCGATGGTCAGACCCATGCTTTCCATGGCCGCACACATAGCGCCACGCAGGTCGTGCAGGCTGTCTACCGGCGGAACCGGGAAGTAGCCGCCTTTCACGCCCGGGCGGTGGCCGATGTTGTTGCGGTCGAAGTCTTCGCCGGATACCCAGGCGGCTTCTTCTGAGTAGAGCTCGTACATGGAGCCCTGCATGTCGGTCTTCCACTTAACGGAATCAAAGATGAAGAACTCCGGCTCCGGGCCGAACAGGGCGCCGTCGGCAATGCCGGTAGACTTCAGGTATTCCTCTGCGCGACGGGCAACTGAGCGGGGGTCACGCTCGTAACCCTGCATGGTGGTGGGTTCCACGATGTCGCAGGTAATGTTAACGGTGGTTTCTTCGGTGAACGGATCCAGCACGGAGGTTTCATCAACCGGCATCAGGATCATGTCGGACTCGTTGATGCCTTTCCAGCCAGAAATAGAAGAGCCGTCGAACATCTTGCCGTCGGCAAAAAAGTCTTCGTCTACTTCAGTGGCAGGCAGTGTAACGTGCTGTTCTTTACCGCGGCTGTCGGTGAAGCGCAGGTCAACCCATTTGACTTCGTGTTCTTTGATCAAATCAATCGTCTTGGACATTGTGCATGCTCCGTAGTGATTTCGTGTTCGTTGTGCCGGATCGTTCAGTGTGCTGAGGCCCGATCTCTTGCAGGTGAAGGCAGCTTACCAGAAGCCTTTGGCCCTTACCTTTCAATTACGGCTGCTCCTCACTAAGCAAGTGCCTTGCCAGTTTTGTGTAACTGCGCCACAACAGCGCAGTGGCAAGGCTTTGGTGCGTTGTGTGTGCAAAAGTGTACGGTGGCCGGCCTGGAATTGCACCAGAATAGCGCACCACTTTGGTGCGAAAACCGGTGGATTGCCTGATATCAGTGCGCCGGAAGGGTTGGTTACATATTAGGCACTATTCTTCATATTATCGACATGGACTTTTCGATATACTGCGCGCCGCTAATTTCTGCAGGATACCCGTTGTGATTGATAAGCTTAGAAACGTCGCCATCATTGCCCACGTCGACCACGGTAAAACCACCCTGGTTGACCAGTTGCTGCGCCAGTCTGGCACCCTGGACCGTAAAGAGCTCGAAAACGAGCGCGTTATGGACTCCAACGACCAGGAAAAAGAGCGTGGCATTACCATTCTGGCAAAAAACACCGCGCTGAAATGGAAGGACTACGATATCAACATCGTAGACACCCCGGGCCACGCTGACTTCGGTGGCGAAGTTGAGCGGGTAATGAGCATGGTAGACAGTGTGCTGCTGGTGGTGGATTCCATCGACGGCCCCATGCCGCAAACCCGCTTTGTTACCCAGAAAGCTTTCGCAGCGGGCCTGCGTCCGATTGTGGTTGTGAACAAGATCGACCGCCCGGGTGCGCGCCCGGACTGGGTTGTAGACCAGGTATTTGACCTGTTCGATAACCTGGGTGCCACCGACGAGCAGCTGGACTTCCCGATTGTTTACGCCAGCGCCCTGAACGGCATTGCCGGTATGGACCATGAAGACCTCCAGGACAATATGGACGCCGTGTTCCAGGCGATTGTTGACCACGTGCCTGCGCCTTCTGTTGACATGGACGGCCCGTTCCAGATGCAGATCTCCCAGCTGGACTACAACAGCTTCCTGGGTGTGATCGGTATCGGCCGTATCATGCGCGGTAAAGTGAAGACCAACACTCCGGTGGTGGCTCTCGGTGCCGACGGCAAGAAGCGCAACGGCCGTATTCTGAAGATCATGGGCCACTCCGGCCTGCAGCGTGTGGAAGTTGAAGAAGCCCAGGCTGGCGACATTGTGTGCGTAAGTGGCCTGGACCAGCTGTTCATTTCCGACACCCTGTGTGATCCCTCTAACGTAGAAGCCCTGCCGGCGCTGACCGTTGACGAGCCCACCGTATCCATGACCTTCCAGGTAAACGATTCGCCGTTTGCCGGTAAAGAAGGCAAGTACGTAACCAGCCGTAACATCAAAGAGCGCCTGGAAAAAGAACTGCTGCACAACGTGGCACTGCGTGTTGAAGAAGGCGATTCAGCGGACAAGTTCAAGGTGTCTGGCCGTGGTGAGCTGCACCTGTCGGTTCTGATCGAGAACATGCGCCGCGAAAACTTCGAGCTGGCCGTAGGCCGCCCGGAAGTGGTGGTCAAGGAAGTAAACGGTCAGAAGGAAGAGCCGTACGAAAACGTGATCATCGACATCGAAGAGCAGCACCAGGGCGCGATCATGGAGCAGATGGGTCTGCGTAAGGGTGACATGACCAACATGATCCCGGACGGCAAGGGCCGAATCCGCCTGGAATACACCATTCCGGCCCGCGGCCTGATCGGTTTCCGGAACACCTTCCTGACCATGACCTCCGGTACCGGCATCCTGACTTCCACCTTCAGCCACTACGGCCCGGTGAAAATGGGTGACGTAACCAGCCGCCAGAACGGCGTTATCGTTTCCATGGCGACCGGTACCGCGCTGACCTACTCGCTGGAAACCCTGCAGAGCCGTGGCAAGCTGTTCCTGGACCCGGGCCAGGAAATCTACGAAGGCCAGCTGTGTGGTATCCACAGCCGCGACAACGACCTGGTGGTTAACCCCACCAAGGGCAAGAAGCTGGACAACATGCGTGCCTCCGGTAAAGACGAAGTGATCGGCCTGGTGCCGCCCATCAAGTTCACCCTGGAGCAGGCGCTGGAGTTCATCGACGACGACGAGCTGGTAGAAGTCACGCCCAAGTCGATCCGTCTGCGCAAGAAGCTTCTGACCGAGAACGAGCGTAAGCGCGCGGGTAAGAAGTAAAAGACTTTTTGCCACGAAATCCACGAAAGAACACGAAAGAAAGAAACTGATTGGCCACGGACACTCACTGACCCTCACGGACAAAAATGCTTTTGGCAGTTGTCCGTGTAATTCCGTGAGTGTCCGTGGCAAAAAAAATAATCTTTTTCTTTTGAGTTTCTTTCGTGTCCTTTCGTGTCCTTTCGTGGATTTCGTGGCAAACCAATCCCTCCTTTATTGTCTCCACCCAACTCAGCTAGACTGCCGTTATCCCTGAAACGGAGTTCGTCATGCTGAACCTCTACCCCGATATTGAACCCTACGCCCGTCATCGCCTTGCGGTGGATGAACCCCATGAGTTGTATCTGGAAGAATCCGGCAATCCGGATGGCATTCCTGTGCTTGTGGTTCACGGTGGCCCGGGTGGTGGGTGTGAGGATTACCATCGGCGATTCTTCGATGCCGAGCGCTTCCGGATTATCCTGATGGACCAGCGCGGCGCTGGCCGTTCCACGCCGCTGGCGGAGTTGGAAGGCAACAGCACCGACACCCTCGTGCAGGACATGGAAACCATTCGCCAGTTTCTGGGCATTGACCGCTGGTTGCTGTTTGGTGGCAGCTGGGGCTCCACGCTCAGCCTGGTGTATGCCGAAGCCTATCCGGAGCGGGTTCTCGGGCTGGTGTTGCGGGGCATTTTCCTGTGCCGGCCGCGAGATATTCAGTGGTTTTATCAGGAAGGCGCGAGCCGGGTGTTTCCGGACTACTGGCAGGATTTCCTTGCTCCCATTCCCGAAGACGAGCGCCATGATATGGTGACGGCCTACTATCGCCGGCTCACCAGCGCCAATGAACTGGAACAGATACAGGCGGCCAAGGCCTGGTCGATCTGGGAAGGCCGTTGCGCCACCCTGCATCCGAACCCCAAGGTGGTGGAGCATTTCGGCCACCCCCATGTCGCCATAGCCCTGGCGCGCATTGAGTGCCACTACTTCATGAACAACGCCTTTCTGGAACCGGATCAGATTGTGCGGGACGCGGGTCGGTTGGCGGATATCCCCGGGGTAATTGTGCACGGCCGTTACGACATGGTGTGCCCGCTGGATAATGCCCTGGCCCTGCACCAGGCCTGGCCGGAAGCCGAGCTGCATATTATCCGGGATGCCGGCCATTCCGCATCCGAGCCGGCTATTGTGGATGCGCTGTTGCGGGGCGTAGAAGAGGTAGTGGCGAAAAGCCTGCCCAGCGCCGGTTGAGCATAGACTTATTATTGGCCTTCAAGGGCTTGCGGCCCCGCCGATGGCCCTATACACTCTTGCGCGTTGCTGATTTTTAGCCCTGTGCTAGTCTTGCCAAGGGATGGAATGAAAGGACTGATCCAGCGCGTTTCCGAAGCCAGTGTAACGGTGGATGGCGAAAAGATTTCGGCCATCGGGCCGGGGCTTCTGTTATTGCTGGGTGTAGAAAAGGACGACACACAGAATGAGGCCAGGGACTTGTGCCGAAAAATCCTCTCTTACCGGGTATTCCCCGACGAGCAGGGCCGGATGAACGTTAATGTTCAGGACTCCGGCGGATCCCTGCTGATTGTTCCCCAGTTCACACTTGCCGCCGATACCGGCTCCGGTACCCGCCCGGGGTTCTCGCTGGCGGCTGCGCCGGATATGGCCAATTCCCTGTATCAGAACTTTATTGCACAGGCGCGCGCTGAGCTGGGTGAGGACCGTGTGGGTGAGGGGCAATTCGGGGCAGATATGAAGGTGGCCCTGGTGAATGACGGCCCTGTCACGTTCATGCTGGAAACCGGCAAAAAGGGTTAGTGCACAGAAATGTGACAGAGTTGTATCTGGCGCCTCACAAAAGGGCGGTAGATAAGGAAATGTTTGAGCCGGCTTGTGGTTTTGCTAATCTAGTAGTTATAAAGCCGGTGACTCTGTCACCGGCTTTTCTGTTTTGGCAGGAAAAGAAATCATCAGGAGCACTCCAGTGGCCACGGAACTTGAAGTAAAGCTGACCCTATCGGAATCCGCACAGTCCCGGGCCTTCGAGTGGCTCAAAGGTCAACCGGGTGCAAGCGAAGGTCCGGTTAAAACACTGGTCAATCGTTACTATGACACCCCGAATGCTGCGTTGAATCAGGCCCGTGCCGCGTTGCGAGTCCGTCAGGCCGGTGGTCGCTACATCCAGACCTTGAAAACCCAGGGCGAGTTCGTAAACGGAGCCCATCGCCGCCAGGAGTGGGAGTGGGATCTGCCGGGGCCGGATCTGGATCTTGAGCTTCTGGAACAGACTCCGTTGAGATCTGAGGTCGACCTTGGCGAACTGGAACTGGTTTTCGAGACCAACTTCCAGAGGCGCATTATCATGCTGGAGCAAGCAGAGTCCGTCATTGAGGTCGCTCTGGACTCAGGCGAAGTGGTAGGCGGAAAGCAGGCAAGGCCCCTGTATGAAGTGGAATTTGAGCTGAAAGCGGGCGAGCCGGCAGCGCTGCTTGAAAATGCCCGCGCGCTCGCACAAGCCGTTCCGGTATTTCTTAACCTTGTGAGCAAAGCCGAGCAGGGCTACTACCTTGCCGGAATCTACCGCCCGTCCCTGGCATTGCCAGCTTCAGGGTTCAGCTCGCTATCCTTTCTGCATTACCTGAGTCTGGCCTGGTTAACCGGTGATACGATGCGTCTGCCCGCCAGCACGCTTGCGGAGATTGAGCGGCAGGCGGAAGCGGTCGGGCTAGTGCCGGTGTGGAGGCCGGTAGCCAGGGCACTGGAAGACGGTATTGCCGTGGCGAGCCTGGTTGAGCAGTTTCCTGAGTTCGGCCAGTTGCAGTTAGCGCTCGCTGCCGCCGGCTGAAGGATTTTCTTCAGGCTTCTCGGTGACGGCTTTCTCGTTTTGCTCATGCATGGCGCGCCACTGCTTGAGAAACTCCCGATACCGGTCAAGCGCTTCCTCTACCACTGACACCTCCGGCGTCTCGCTGGAGCGCACCAGAACAATCAGCCCCTTGCCCTCAACTTCGGCGTTGGTATCCGGGTGGCAGATTACCTCGTTGTCGTGATCAATGTAGGCCAGAGCAGTTCCTATTCCGTGGCGAACCAGAGCGCTGACAATATCCGCCCAGGTAAGATCATCCAGTTCCAGGTCGTAGCGGTGGGGGTGGTCACGCTCGTAGTTGAACATGTCTTCCAGCACTTTCTCTGAACCCGGCGCCACCACGGCGCGCACCATGATTTCCGGATAGGTTCGAACCGGCCGTATGATGGTTCTCACCCCCAGGGCCTTGAAGCGATCCCGGTTGGCATCACTCACGCATTCCACGGTGGTTTTGCCGCCAAGGTTGGACTCTGCCAGCCGGTGGGCGATATCGAAGGTCAGGCTATCGGAGAAAGGGTCGGACTCGTCGGCCGCGAGCACAATCACGTGCCTGGCGCTGCCAGCGTGGACGGATTTCAGCGCTTCCGGATCATTGCCTGCACCGTGGAAGTGCACCATGCCGCAATCCCGAAGCTCTGCCGGCAGGCCGCCGGGAAACTGTCGGGTCAGCAGCATGATCGGTACCGTGTGGTACTCCGGTATTGACCGAATCTGGGTGGCGAAGCGCATGAAGTATTGTTCGCCACCGGTGCGTGGGGTGTTGATGATTACGATGTGGTCTTTCATGTTGTAAATCCAGCGTCCGGAGAGGATTCGTTCACGGCGGTAGAACCGGTATTCAATATAGTCGCTGACAATCAGCGTGAGCAGGGTGATGGCGGCTATAAACATAAGCGCCACAGTGCTGATGCGCCCGATGGTGGTTACCGGCACGTAGTCACCATAGCCTACGGTGACCAGTGTGGTCATTGTGAGCCACACGGCTTCAAAAAAGCTCAAAGGCTCCGCAGCCCAGAGAATCAATATCTGCGCGGAAACCAGTGCGCCAAGGGCGAGGAAAAGGCGCTTGATCCGTTTCCGGATCAGGCCACCCATCGGCAGGTGTGGCTGCGAGTGTTCCGGGTTCAGCGGGCGACGATTGCGCATCATGGAGTGGGGCTGCCTGTTCAGTCCGTGGCAAGTTCGTTATACAGTACCGGAAATATATCAGAGAGACAGGGGTTTGCGTTATGTCTGAGCCTATGGGTTCGTTACCAGCGGAGCTGTCGCCGGCGGATGTTGCCGAGGCCTGCGCCCGCAGTGTGTTTCTGGCCCAGACGCTGGAACGTTATCCGGAGCAGGTTCAGGCGGCCGTTAAGGCCCGCCCGCTGACCGAACCCACCACAGAAGCGTGGCTGAAACAGCGCTGGGGCGATTTCCTGGCAATCGTTGATTCAGAGCCATCGCTGCATGCAGCCCTTCGCCAGTACCGTCGGGAAATCCAGTTCCGCATTATCTGGCGTGACCTGATGAACTGGGCAGACCTGAACGAAACCATGCTGGCCACCAGCGCCTTTGCCGATGTGGCCATTGATGGCGCTCTCAGCTGGCTTTATGAAAAGGTCTGTGAGGAATTCGGCACGCCCATGGGTCGCGACCCGGTGACCGGTGCCCATGTGCCCCAGAAAATGGTGGTGCTGGGTATGGGCAAGCTGGGCGGGCGGGAGCTGAACGTTTCCTCGGATATCGACCTGATCTTTGCCTTTCCCTCCAAGGGGGAAACCGAAGGTGGCCGCCGGGCCCTGGATAACCAGCAGTTCTTCATCCGCCTTGGCCAGCGCCTGATACAGGCGCTGGACCAGATTACGGCGGATGGTTTTGTATTCCGGGTGGACATGCGCCTGCGGCCCTACGGCCAGAGCGGTGCCCTGGCGCTGAGTTTCGCAGCACTGGAAACCTACTATCAGGACCAGGGGCGGGACTGGGAGCGCTACGCCATGGTCAAGGCCCGGGTGGTGGCCGGCGACCAGCGGGCAGGGCAGGTGTTGATGGAAAGCCTGAAGCCTTTTGTTTATCGGAAATACATTGATTTCAGCGCCTTCGAATCCCTGCGCACCATGAAAGACATGATCAGCCGGGAAGTTCGCCGCAAGGGGTTGGAGAACAACATCAAACTGGGCAGCGGCGGTATCCGCGAGATCGAGTTTGTGGTGCAGGCGTTTCAGCTGATCCGTGGCGGTCGTGACCGGGAGCTGCAACAGCGGGAATTGCTGAACATCCTCAAGGAACTGGAAGAGCTGGAGCTGCTGCCGTCTTCTGTTGTGAAGGAGTTGCGCGAGGCCTATGTATTCCTGCGCAACCTGGAACATGCACTGCAGGGCATGGAAGACAAGCAGACCCAGGTTCTGCCGGACGACGAACCTTCCCAGGCCCGGGTTGCCCGCATTATGGAGTTTGATGACTGGACCGCCTTCCAGCATGCGCTGGATGAGCATCGCAATCGCGTTGCCCGGCACTTCGCCAACATCATCGCGACTGAGGAAGAGGAAGGCGATTCCGAAAACGGTATGGATGACGGCTGTTACGAACTCTGGCTGGCGGAAATGGAAGAGCCCGCTGCGGTGGAATGGCTGGCGGAGAAAGGCTTCGAAAACCCGGAAGACAGTTACAAGCGCCTGGCGAGCCTGCGGGACAGCCGAACCGTGCAGACCCTGCAAACCCAGGGCCGCAAACGGCTGAACCAGTTCATGCCGTTATTGCTGAACGCGTTGATGGATGTTGAGAATGCGTCGGAAACCCTCGACCGGGTATTGCAGCTGGTCGAGGCCATTTTGCGCCGCACCGCCTACATGGTGCTGCTGGTGGAAAACCCCGGCGCGCTTACGCAGCTGGTGCGCCTGTGTAGCGACAGCCCCTGGATTGCCCGCCTGCTGGCGGAAACGCCGCTGCTGCTGGACGAACTGCTTAACGCCGAAAGCCTGTACAGCCCGCCTGCCAAGGAAGAGCTGCAGGACGACCTGCGCCAGCAGATGCTGCGCATTCCCTACGAAGACCTGGAAGAACAGATGGAGGCGTTGCGCTACTTCAAAAAGGCCCATGTGCTGCGGGTGGCGGCTTCTGAGCTAAAGGGAACTTTGCCCCTGATGAAGGTGAGTGATTACCTGACCTGGATTGCCGAAGTGGTGCTGGACCATGTGGTGGATGTGGCCTTCTCCAACCTGGTCAGCCGCCATGGTTATCCGCGGCGGGCAGATGGTTCGGCGTGTGACACGGACTTCGCCATCATCGGCTACGGCAAGCTCGGCGGTATCGAACTCGGTTACACCTCGGACCTGGACCTAGTGTTTGTACACCAGGCCGATCCGCAACTGGCCACCGATGGTGACAAGCCCATCGACAACGCGGTGTTCTACACCCGCCTGGGCCAGCGCATTGTGCACATTCTCAGCACCCAGACGCCCTCCGGCCAGCTTTATGAAGTGGATATGCGCCTGCGGCCCTCTGGGAATTCCGGTTTGCTGGTCAGCACCTTACAGGCGTTCGAGAAATATCAGCAGAACGATGCCTGGACCTGGGAGCATCAGGCCCTGGCCCGGGCCCGTGGTGTTGCCGGCTGCCCGGATACCCTTCAAGCCTTAGAGGATATTCGTCACCAGATTCTGTGCACGTCAAGGGATAAAGCCGCCCTGCGCCAGGAGGTGGTGGAGATGCGGGAGAAAATGCGCAGTAGCCTCGGCACGCCGGAAATCCGGCGGGACGAAGTGTTTCACATCAAACACGATGCCGGCGGTATTGTGGATATCGAATTCATGATGCAGTACCTGATGCTGGCCTGGAGTGCCGAGCACCCGGAGCTGACCCAGTGGAGCGATAATATTCGCCAGATGGAAGAGCTGGGCCGTGCGGGTGTATTGCCGGTGGAGGACACAGAGAAGTTGCGGGAGGTATACATTACCTTGCGTTCGACCATTCACCGCCGGGCGCTGCAAAACCTGAATAGCCAGGTGGAGGGCAGTGCATTTCAGGAAGAGCGTGACTACATCCAAAGTATGTGGAAAAAAGTCATGCTTGAGTAGCAAGCTAAATTTATTTCTGTCCGGCTTTCCTGCTAGAATGCTGGATCCCCGAAAACTGCTTATTCAGGAGCACTGTAGAAATGTCGATGGCTGATCGCGATGGCCTTATCTGGCTGGATGGTGAAATGGTTCCCTGGCGGGAAGCCAAAACCCACGTACTCACTCACACCCTGCATTACGGCCTTGGCTGCTTTGAAGGCGTGCGGGCGTACAACACCGCGAACGGCCCGGCAATTTTCCGGCTGAAAGAACATACCGACCGGTTGTTCAACTCCGCTCATATCCTGAACATGAAAATGCCGTTCAGCAAAGACGTGATCAACGAAGCCCAGCGCGCTGCGGTTCGTGAGAACAACCTGGACGAAGCCTACCTGCGCCCCATGGTATTCCTGGGTTCCGAAGGTATGGGCCTGCGCGCCGACAACCTGCAGGTGCACGTAATGGTTGCCGCCTGGAGCTGGCCGTCTTACATGTCGCCAGAAGCCAAGGAGCTGGGTATCAAGGTGCGCACCTCCTCTTACACTCGCCACCACGTGAACATCACCATGTGCAAGGCGAAGGCCAATGGTAACTATATCAACTCCATGCTGGCCCTGAACGAAGCCATTTCCGGCGGCGCTGAAGAAGCCCTGCTGCTGGACAACGAAGGTTACGTTGCAGAAGGCTCCGGTGAGAACATCTTCATCGTGCGCAACGGTGAGCTGCACACCCCGGAACTGACCTCCTGCCTGGCCGGCATCACCCGCGCCACCATCATCGACTTCGCCAAAGACCTTGGCCTGGTGGTGAAAGAACGCCGCATCACTCGCGACGAAGTGTACATCGCTGAAGAAGCCTTCTTCACCGGCACCGCCGCTGAAGTGCTGCCAATTCGTGAACTGGACGGTCGTCAGATTGGTGAAGGCAAGCGTGGGCCGATTACCGAGAAGCTGCAGAGCATGTATTTTGATGCGGTTAAGGGGAAGTTGGCTGCGCACCAAGAGTGGCTGACGTTGGTTAAGTAAGCTCGCGTATCCGGAATGATGCTTCGTGAAGCCGCTCTTTTCTTCTCAGAAGGGCGGCTTTTTTATTCGTGTTATCCAAACAAAGCTGTGAAAGGTGGATTTTGTGGGCCCAGATAAAGCGGTACGTATACAATCTGGCGACATTGCTGCTCTCGTTGCATATGAGTATGCAGATACCTTTGACCCTGACTGGTTTGATTCCTCTTGCTGGCAAGGTGATGCCACACCAATTTCGTCCGGGGGCCGAGGTAGTGCGTGGTTTCTAGAGTACGGGGAGTACGATTGGGTTCTCAGGCACTATAAGAGAGGGGGAGTTGTTGCTCGACTTGTGTCGTCGAACTACCTTTATTCTGGTGAAGGCAAAAGTCGACCCTTCCGCGAATTTCGTGTTTTGAACGAGCTTTATGCCTCCGGATTTCCTGTGCCAAAGCCCATTGCAGCAATGCTGAAGCGAGTTGGATTGGTATACACCGGCGCAATAATTATCGAGCGTATACTCAACGCTCCTCCAATGGGTGATTGTTTGAGGCATTTAGACATGGAAGTTTGGCAGGCGGTAGGCAAAACGGTTCGCAGCTTTCACGATGCTGGCGTTTATCATGCAGACCTGAACTGTTTTAATATCCTGCTTCGCGATGAGAAAGTCTTTCTAATAGACTTTGACAAGGCACTTTTTTATTCAGGCGCAAAAAACGGCTCTGGTGCGAGGTGGAAGGTCAGAAACCTGGAGAGATTAAAACGCTCCATCCATAAGGTCTACTCGCTCGATAGGAACCCAGATATTGCAGAAGGCTGGGCTGCGCTGTGTGCAGCCTATGCTAAAGCCTGATTTAGCACTTTAGTCTCGGAAATTTCATGTTAAATTCGATTGCTTCCCGTTATATGCCCTTGATTATAACTTTGTTGGTGTTGGCCCCGGTCGTTTATGTGTTCACGCTAATGTGGTGGATCCCTCAGGGCGCCAAATATGTTCCCGGCACAGTGATTGTTTCCTTGCTTATAATGGCGGCGGGCAGGCGTATGCTGACTTTCGAGGACAAAGGTCAATGCCCGCTAGATCTTTTTATGAAGGTGCTTTGGTTGTATGTGGGTTATATTGCTGCCGTTTATGCCCTCCAAGGTGGCAGTTGGAGCGAACTGAGAGCATTCATTTGTCTCGCTCTCTATATGCAATTTGTCGGGCGTCTTAGGCTGTCCGAATCATGGTGTATAAGGCTTTTGATGGCATCGTCTTTTGCGTTGACGGTGTTGGTATTTTATGAGTATTTGCAGCATGGCGGCCGTGTCGGAGGTAGTATAAATCCGATACCATTTGCGACGGTGATCGGCATGCTCTTATTAATTCTGTATTCATGGATTATATTTGCCGAAAAAAAACCATTACTAAAAACGATAGCATCGCTGCTTGTTCTTGCACTACTGGTGTCGTTGATGATGACTCAAACCCGGGGTGTTCTGATTCCAGTTTTAGGCGCCGTTGTAATCCTGCCTTTATTTGCTGGACTAGCGCAAACTGGAGCACGATCTCGAAAAATTGCTCTTGCACTTTTGGTGACTCTGCTTGCTGCCGGTTCCGGTTTGGCAATCTTCAATTCGGATCGCATTGAGCAAACTATTGATGAGGTTGAAGCGGTAAGTAGTGGCGACTTTTCTACCTCTGTCGGGATTCGTTTACAGCTTTGGAGTGCAGCAATTCCACTGATTTCTGATTCCCCTATCATGGGGCATGGAGAAAGCTATCGAGATGCGCTTGAGAAACTGCACGATAAGGGCCAGCTGAGCACCGAACTGTATCACTTCAATGCTGCGCATTTTCATAACCAGTTTATAGATACTTGGGTAAAGAAAGGTGTTTTAGGGTTATTTATTTTTGTCACAATGTTGTTTGTTGCCGTCAAAGCATTCTGGCACTCAGATTTAACAGTGTGGAGAAGAGTTGGAGGGGCATCGATCATACTTCTGTTGATTGCGTCGGCTTTGACCGATGTCCCCTTGCTGCATGTTCCTGTGATTTTCTATGCTGGTTTCCTGATTTGGGTTCTGGCGGCAATGAGGCCTATGGGATCCAAAATCTATTCGCAGAACTAGCAAAATAGTCTCAATTTTTTTCTATCAGTTTCTCGCGGGTTTTCTTCCGTTTCAGTATCTTGAAAGCTGTCTCGATTTTGGTTGGGTGGACGTAAACAAGCCGTTGCAGACCGACTTTCAGTGCTGTTAATTTGCCGCTCGTAGTTATCGGAAACGATGGGGTACAAAATCTGTTGTACTCATTTTGCCACTCAAAATGTTGCCATTGGGCACATTGCCCACGAGGTCTGGAGATTCTTGCAGTGCCGAGAAACTTCTGACAGAGGCCCAGCCCGAGTTCCTCGGGCGACGCGATTACCAGATTGTTGGCGTAAATGTGGTCAGATTTTTCAAGGTTTTCGTGTGAATTATCCAGTAGGCCTCTCAGCGAAGTACCTGGATCGAACTTTGACAAAGCGCGTAGCCAAAACATCTGAGTGCAATCAATAGGGAAGGTCGAGCAGTAGGATACTTCATTCTCTTTGATAGGGTCTGTCGCATTATGGAACAAGTCCAAATCCCACAAAGACATGAGATCCTCTGTGCGTCCGAAGTAGAAGAAATCACTTAGATGGTATGCCACAGGGAACCCTTTGGCATACTTTCTGGTGAAAACGTTGCTAACAACCACCCGCTCCCGGAGAAAACGGAACTGCTCGCTACGAGCGGGGTATCTGCTCTGAGTTGCGACAAACATAGAGCCAGTTAGAAAGTTATCACTACGCAGTTTGACAGCATAAGGGGTTTTTACGCGTTCAAGACCTGCCTTGGTAGACACAATTTGCCGGTTGTTGTTGAATTGCTGGGGCTCCCCGTTAGCTTTGAAGTAGCGGATGTTGGGTCCGGGGTCGGGGCTTATCACGAGTTCGTCGTAGTCAAGGCCTGCCAGATCCTGATCAGGCCAGGTTGAAAGAATAATGTGAGCGCCGGGAAGATACTGGCGTACAGATTTCAGGCACTTTTTGGTAATGCCTTCTTCCTGCTCCCTGTCCCGAAATGTCTGGACAGGTCCCTGAACTACGACTGTTATGTCCGTGTTACTAACCACTTGAGCGCTCCATTTTCCTATACACACAGTCGGCATACGTTCCAGCTACAGCCCGGTAATCAAGGAAGGAAATATCGTTCTCGCTTACCTCAGGAGGCTCTAATAGGATTTCGTCAATCGCCTTTGCTAAGCCGTCAACGTCACCACGGCGGACAATCCACTTGCTAAGTCTGCCAGCAAGCAGTTCGTTGCTCCCTCCCGCATCAGTTGCGACAACCGGTGTTCCTGATACCAAGCTCTCAACGACCACTGTGGGCAAGCCTTCAACATCGGAGCTTGAGACGTATAACACGGCGTTTCGATAGGCTCCGAGTAAGTCACTACAGAATCCAGGGAAGATAACTTTATCAGACAATCCAAGTTCGGCAGCTTGTTGTTTCAGGGCGCTGAGCTTTCTGCCATCACCGAATATCACCAAAGGATAGGTTTTCTTTGTTTTCGAGTACGCATCAATCAAGAGGTCGAAGCGCTTAGTGCGGTCTGGTCTTCCAGCAGACATAATATAGGCTTCCGGGAGCCTCGCTGAGCAGGGTGCCTGCATCGCTGACTTAAGGCGCGCAAAGTTGAAACCGTTGTAGATTTCTCCAATCGTTTTGGGCGAAGCACCAATGCCGGTTAACATATCTCTTGAGACATCTTTTGATACTGAAAGTAAATTTTTATCCGAGTAAATTCGTTGGTATATTTTTCGATAGAAAATGCGTTTAATTCCGGATAGTTTGCCAAGTAGGTTTTCAGCCTTGCAGCTATGAACAATGATATATTCGTCACCTACTCCTTTGTGCATTGGAATGCAGCTCATGCCATGAAAAAAAATGGCAGAATAATCTTTTGCGTTCAGCCGGTTATAAAGTTGATCTGAAAAAAAACGGCTAAATAGAAAATAGTAAAAATGGCGGCCCAAAATTGATGAAAAGAACTTTAGGAACCATTTGCTTGCCTTTGTTTCCTTAGATAAACCGAAGATTGGAATATACTGATCATTTCCCTGCAAATCCCCGGGGTGCTCCCAGAAAATATAGTCTACCTCGATGCCACTTTTTCGTAATTCCGAAGCCGTGTCGATTGTTGCTCGATAAGGTGCCAGTCGGTAGTTCGCGGCGCCGAGAACGAATGCAACCTTCATCGTTAAACCTTATGCTTTTGCGTTAGAAAATCGGTGTATTCTTTTGGAGTTCCGCAGAAAATCACCTCATTGTGGTGTATCAAGTGGTAGTGAACAGAGTCACCGCGCTCTATCAGCAGGTTATATAGTGGCGCTATGTAAAGCTCGCCTTTAGGCCACTCAGACTCCGGCGTTAGACGGTATTGCTCAAAAGCATCAGTGAAATATTTCGCATTACGGAAGTAGTACAAGCCGGTGCTACACAGTTCCGATATGCGGTTTTTCTCTGCGGTTCTTTTGACGAGTGTTGAATTTGTTGCGACAGGCTCTGCAAATGACCAATGCTCTCCTGGTCCTTTGAAGACTTCAAGATAGCCGCTATCGATACGACTGACGGGCGGGAAGAGAAAACCCGGCCGGAAAGTGTCAATATTGAAAATAGTCAGTGCTTGTTCATCTGCTTTGACCTGCTTCAGCGCGAGATAAACTGTTTCAGCTTGGCCGCGGGTTTCTTCGTCAAGAACGATAACATCGTAGCTCTTAATGCCCAATGCTTTGGCACCTTTGGTTACAAAGCTTGGGGTGTCGAATACGTTTCGCACAACGAAGATGAAATGCTCGTTGCTAAAGTATTTCTCGAAACTCAAAACGGAGTGTTCGAAAAGCGTCCGTCCATGGGCCTCCAGCATATACTTTGGCTTATCGTACCCAGCTTTGAAAAAACGGGAGCTGAGCCCGGCCATTGGAATAACAATCATTGCCGGTGCCTCTCCATTATGTCGTACAGGCGAAAAGCATTTGCTATTAAGGCTTCTTGCCGATGTTTATCGTCATTGTGTAGCGGGAGCATAGAGAGGAATAACTGGATCTGCATTGCATAGAGCTCCGTTGGAGTCACCGAAAATTGTGATTCCACCATTTCCAAGAAAAGCTGTTGTATATCATGGAGCTTCGGTGTCTCGGGAAGTACGATGGAAATTTCTCGGCCGTTGAACACAGTATGGTGGTAGCCGGCAATGATCCAGTCGTACATGCCCAAAACCGAGTGGCTGAGTTTTGCTAGGTCGTATCGAATATCACCAAAAATGCTCTGCTCTCCGCTCGGAGTCAGGCCGCGTGGGTCGATGACCTTGATTCGATTAGTGCGGAACTCGTAAAGTACGTTGCTGAAACAGAAATCACCGTGGACGAGGGTGCTGGCTGCTTTGCTGGTCGGGAGCCGATTTTCGCTGCCTTTCACGAGATCCTCTATGGACAGTTCAAATGTCCGCGCTTCCGTACCTTTAGAGCGGAACTGAAAAACTGAGTCAACTTGTATGCTGGTTTCGAGAGAAAAGCTTTCAAGTCTGGCAGTTGTTTTTTCAGTGAAAAGGGCGCTCATGTCGGCAGCAGGTTGTGTCCCGCCCCGGTTGCTATGAGCAGCGCACTCTCCCAGAAACGAAAAGCATTCCTTGAAGATCTTCTTCCATAGCAGCGGCGGAATATCTGCGAAAACATATAACTCGTTCAGTGGAGTGTGATGCAGATACTCCAACCTGTATGCGCTCTCATTCAGGCCTTCAGGGCGGCCCAGATACTGCGGTGTGAAGCGCCGTAGCATTGGGGGCAGGCTTTCAAACCAGTTTGCTTCTGCTTCGATTTTTGCGCCGTGTGTTCCTGATTTTTCAATCCAGCTTGGTGTGATTTTCAGGTCATTGAAGACTCTTTGGGTCGTATGCGCCGACTTAGATCTGAAGTAGGTATTTGCATGCCCAAAATCCAGCCAGTTGGAGACTTTGACTGTGCTGAGCCCGATGGCTTTTCTGTATTGTCCCAAACCCTCCAGAAACTGCCAGTTGCATCGTGTGATACAACGTATCAGTTGTCTGGGACTACTGAACTTGAAGTAACCTGTTACCACTGAATGTTGGTTTGCCTCCATCGTATCCTGGCTGCTAACCAGCCAATTATCATCATTTTCGCTGACGATGGCCCAGTCGTAGTTGTCTTCTACCGTGGCGACGGCAACCAAATCGTCTCCGTGCGGCAGTGGGTCAATCAGCGTATCGCCGAAAAGAATGTGCAACGGCGTTTCGAGGCCCTGCTCAATCAGGTTCAGGGCTGTAACCAGGGAGGCGCCTAAGCTCAGGCCGTCTGGCAGCTTGATGATGTTGACGTTACGCTCTGCAAGCCACCTTGCATCAAAGTCCGAGACTTCAAAAGATTCCGGTAACGTCATATAAACCTTTGAGTTTTCGGGTGCCAGTCTCACTTGGTGTTGAAAAAGCCGGCGATTACCTAGTGGTAGGAAGCTGGGAGGGAGGGCTCCAAACTCGGATCGTAATTCCTGAGTTATATAGGCGGCCGACATTATCAGAAACATTACCGATACTCTCCAGCAATCAGCTCTTCAATTTCTTCTGGGGTCATTGTGGTAAATTCGGACGGGCGCACAGCCCGATCGTCCACATAGAATCCCTCGAAACCGCACCAAGGTTTACCTACGTGAATCTCGTCATAGGGTACCTCGTGTCGATCCAACCACTCGGTGATTATCGGCAAGGTGTGTATGTTTATTTTGCCAACGTTTCCTTCGTAAGTGCGCATGTTACGGGCAGTCTGAATAATGATTTCGTATCCCAGGCTCTTGTAGAAGTGCAACTTGTCGATGACGTCCAGATTGGGTGAAACGTTCTGATAGTCTGATGTGTCACCTTTTGTGATAGTTCCGTCCAGATCTACGATTAGCTTTTTCATGATGACAATTCGTCTAACGTGTTGATAAAAGAAATATGGATGCCGCGGTTCGCACCTTTTGGTGCTCCACCGACCATGATGCTCTGGACTAGGTTCGCCGCTGCAGCCGCCTCCATATCACTCCCCTTATCCCCAATCATAATGCAGTCCGCCGGATTCAGATCAAACTCCTCAATCCCCTTCAGTAGCATCCCCGGCTTAGGCTTCCTGCAATCACAGTCCCGTTCATCTGCCGGCCCAAAATCCGGATGGTGCGGGCAATGATAAACCTTGGTGATGGTCACGCCCTGTTCTTTGAGGCGTTCCATCATCCAGTCTGTCAGCTCTTTGAACTGGGCCTCAGTGTACATGCCGCGGGCAATGCCAGACTGGTTGGTAACCACAATCAGCAGGTAGCCCTGATCCTGATAGTGCCGGCAAACTTCGAAGATGCCGTCGACAAACTCAAAGTCCTCTTTGCGGTACACGTAGCCGTGATCCACGTTGATCACGCCATCTCGGTCCAGGAATAAGGCTTTGTTGGTCATAGGTTCCGTTCCTGAATACAGCGGTCCAACATGTCGATGACCTGTTCCGTTGTGATGTTCGTCATCAACTCTTCGCCCTTGAGCCTCTGGCCCCAGCGGCTTTGCTCCGGTGTTTCCCCGCGCATCTGTTTCAGGGCGGGGGTGTAGGCGTCTATCACGTACTCCTGCCACAGATAGGGGCCGGTGCGTTTCGGGTTGCTGTGGGCATAAAGGCCAATAACCGGCGTGCCGGCAGCAACGGCCATGTGTGCGGGGCCAGTGTCTGGTGCCAGTACAAGGCTTGCTTCGCCAATCAGGGCGAACAGTTGCTTCAGGCTCGACAGGCCAACCAGGTTGCGTATGGGGTGTTTGGCGTGGGCCTGAATGTTGGCAGCCAATTCCTTTTCATGATCGGCCGGTCCGCCACATAGATACACGGAAAAACCCTGACTGGCTGCGTAGTCGGCTACCGCTGCGTAGCGGTCTGGCAGCCAGTTCCGCTCGGCGTTGGAGGCGGCGGGGGTGATGATCAGGTGTTTGCTGGTGGCCGGATCGAGCTGGGCTTTGGCCCAGTCCCGGTCTTCCGCATTAACCGGAATGTTCCAGTCGGGTGCTTCGAGGGGGATGCCCAGCGTTTTCTGGAACTGTCGGAAATTGTCCAGCACGTGGACCTTGTCCGTTGGCTCGATCCGTTCGTTGATAAACAGGCTGTGCAGCTCTTTGCTCTTGGCTTTGTCGTAGCCGATTCGTCGCTTGGCGGAAACGCACAAGCTGGCGAGGTTCGCTCTCAGGGCAACTTGCATCAGTAGAAGGGCGTCAAACCGTTTGCCCTGGAGCTGGCGCCGAAGGTTGCGGAATGCGGCCAGGCCCTGTTTCTTGTCAAACACAACAAAGTTGACGCAGTCCATGCCTGTCATCAGCGCGGCTTCAGCCTTGCCGATCACCCAGGTGATCTCAGCTTCCGGGTAATATTGCCGGATGGCATTCACTACCGCAGCGGCGTTGCAGGTGTCGCCAATGGCCGACAGGCGCAGCAGGCAGATGGAGCGTGGCGCAGACAAATCAGCCTCGAACTTTCTTGATCAGCCCGGTGGTGGAACGGCCTTCAACCGTGGGCAGAATGGCAACCTCACCGCCGTTTTCCTGAACAAAGTCCGCGCCGACGATGGTGTCGATTGAGTAGTCGCCGCCTTTGGCGAGCACCTGCGGATTCACCCGTTTGATGAGTTGCTCCGGGGTGTCGTTCTCCTCAGTGTTGTCACCGAAGGGGATGACCCAGTCCACACAGGCCAGGGCGGATAGCACTTCCATCCGGTCTTCCAGCGAGTTCACCGGGCGCTCCTCGCCCTTCAGGCGACGCACGGAGGCATCGGAGTTCAGCCCGACAACCAGTCTGTCACCGAGCGCCCGGGCCTGGGCCAGGTAGCGCACATGGCCGGCGTGCAGGATGTCGAAGCAACCGTTGGTAAAGACAATCCGTTCGCCCTGTTGGCGAGCGTAATCAATGTGCAGCAGGCTCTGCTCGACACTGGGGTGGTAGCCGCTGGTCTTGGCCGACCACTGGTGGCTAGCGCGGGCAGCCAACTCTTCCGGGGAAACGGTGGCGGCGCCCAGTTTGGCGACCACAATGCCAGCCGCAAGGTTGGACAGCCAGGCCGCGTCTTTCAATTCGAACCCGGCGCTCAGCAAGGTGCCCAGAGTGGCGATCACGGTGTCACCGGCACCGGTGACGTCACTCACTTCCAGGACTTCCGCAGGGAAATGGTGATGTTCAGTCTGGGTTATCAGGCTCATGCCTTGTTCGCTACGGGTCAGCAGCATGGTATCGATGCCCGCTTCGGCCAGCATGGCGCGGGCAGAACTCAGCATCGCTTCATCGGATGAGGCTTCCCCACCGGCCGCCTTGAATTCGGTCAGGTTCGGGGTGATGACTGTGGCGCCCCGGTACAGGGAGAAATCTTTGCTTTTCGGGTCCACCAGCACTTGCTTGCCGGCCTTTCGCGCAGCCTGGATCAGGTCACCAACACAGGCGAGGGTGCCTTTGGCATAGTCGCTGATGATCACCGTGTTGTATTGCTCAACCAGCTCGCCGTAACGTTGTTTGACACTCTCGGCTTGGGCGACGGGGAAGGTGTCTTCCATGTCGAGCCGAACCATCTGTTGATGGCGGGAGATAATACGGGTTTTGGATATGGTGCGTGCGTCGTCCAGTTCCAGGAGCTCGGAATGGACCTTTTCCTTGACTAGAAGATCTTTCAGCAAACGACCGTCTGTGTCGTTGCCGATGATTCCGAGAATGGCGGCCTGGCCGTCAAGGTGGGCAATGTTTCTGGCAACGTTGGCGGCACCGCCGGCCCGGTCTTCTGTGTGGGCGACACGTACCACCGGCACCGGTGCTTCCGGTGAAATGCGGTTGGTGTCACCAATGAAATAGCGGTCGAGCATGACATCGCCAATCACCAGCACAGAGGCGTTCTGAAGCTGGTCCAGCCGGGCCAGATCAAGCATCAGTCAAGGCCTCCCGACAGCACCACCTCATCCATTGCTTCACATAGCCAGTGGCCGATGAACATATGGGCCTCCTGGATGCGGGCGGTTTCGTCACTGTTGATGATGATGGACAGCCTGGCGATGTCTTTTACCTTGCCGCCATCCCGACCGGTCAGAGCAACGGTTGCGGCGCCCATGTCGTTGGCAGCTTTCAGGGCCCGGTTGATGTTCTCACTCTGGCCGGAGGTGGTCAGGCCGATCACCAGATCTTCAGGCTTTCCCAGGCCCAGAACTTGTCGCTCAAATACGGTCTCGAATTCGTAGTCGTTCGGGTGTGCTGTCAGAATGGACGTGTCTGTGGTCAGGGCGATGGAGGCCAGGGGGCCGCGCTCTTTTTTATAGCGGACCATGAACTCGGCCGCCAAATGCTGCGAATCTGCAGCACTGCCGCCGTTGCCCAAGAAAATGATCTTGCCGCCCCGTTTCAGGCTTTGGCGCGTCAGCTCCAACAGTTGCTCGACGGCTTCCTGGTGTTCTTCCATCACTGCAAAGGTTTTGCGGTGCCGTTCCAGAGTGGCGAGGTAGCTGCTTGGCTGGGACATGGGAGCCTCCGGTGTTAGCTTTCATCTGGGCGCGCCGGTGTTTCACGGCACCGGCTAGAAGGCGCAAAGTGTACCATGGTGGCTTAAGGCGTCCCATATGCTTTTTTCCGTACTAAACGGCTGTTAATGCAGTGTTCACAGTGCTCTTCGCCACTGATGTGAATGGTTTTGGCGGTTTTAGCCATGGGTAAAAGAGGTTAAGATGGCAGCCATATTCCGGGCCGTTGTCAGGCCCGCCCGCACGGAATTTTCAGGAGCCTTACCATGATTGTCGTCACTGGCGGTGCCGGTTTCATCGGAGCGAACATTGTCCACGCACTTAATCAGCGTGGCGAGACAGACATTCTCGTTGTTGACGATCTGACCGACGGCACCTATTTCCGTAATCTGGCGGAACTGGATATCACCGATTACATGGACAAAGGCGAGTTCCTGGAGCGGGTTAAGGCGAATGACCTGCCGGTGGGCATCCGGGCGATCTTCCACGAAGGGGCGTGTTCAGACACCACCGAGTGGGACGGCAAGTTCATGATGGAGAACAACTACACCTACTCCAAGGTGTTGCTGCATTGGTGCCTGGACCACAAAGTGCCTTTTCTCTACGCCTCCAGTGCGGCGGTCTACGGCGCCAGCGATGAGTTCCGGGAAGCGCGCGAGTGCGAACGGCCACTGAACGTCTATGGCTATTCCAAGTGGCAGTTTGACCAGTACGTGCGCACGATTCTGCCGTCTGCCCGTAGCCAGATTGTCGGCTTCCGTTACTTCAACGTCTACGGCCCCAGAGAGCAGCACAAGGGCAAGATGGCGTCCGTGGCCTATCACCTGCACGAACAGATCAAAGCTGGCCAGAATCCCAAGCTGTTCCAAGGTTGGGATGGCTATTCTGACGGTGGGCAACAGCGTGACTTTGTATATGTAGACGACGTGTGCAAGGTGAACCTGTGGTTCTATGATAATCCGGACCAGTCCGGCATTTTCAATCTGGGCACTGGCCGTGCCCAGTCGTTCCTGGAGGTGGCCGAGGCGGTCATCCAATACCACGGTAAGGGCAAGGTGGAGTTCATCCCTTTCCCGGATGAGCTGAAAGGCCGTTATCAGAGCTTTACCCAGGCGGATGTCAGTGCGTTGCGTGATGCGGGCTATACCGATTCGTTCACCGACGTTGCGGGTGGTGTCGCGGCGTACCTGGCCTGGCTGGATCGATGAACTGCCTGGTGGTTGGCCCGTCCTGGGTGGGCGATATGGTTATGGCCCAGGCGCTGTTCATGTCCCTCAAACAACAGGACCCGCAAGCAAAAATCGACGTGCTGGCTCCCGGGTGGTCGCTCCCGATCATCGCCCGTATGCCTGAGGTCAACACAGGCATCGCGGCACCCTGGAAAAGTGGTGAGCTGGCCCTGAAGGCCCAGTGGCGATTGGCCCGGACGCTGAAAGGATACGATAAAGCGATTGTCCTGCCGCGTTCGTTTAAGTCCGCTTTGATTCCTTTCTTTGCAGGCACTCCCGAGCGGGTTGGCTTCAGCGGGGAAGGGCGTTCGATTCTGCTTACCGATGCCCGGCGCAGACACCCAACCCGGGACGGCTCTACCATTACCGACAAAACCGTGTGGCGTTACATGGGGCTTGGGGCCAGCAAGGCGGATTACGAGAACTATCAGTTTGATGTGCCACAACCGTCACTGACGATTGACAAAGCGAACCTGAACGACGTGATGGGTAAACTGGGTCTGGACCCGGAACGCCCCGCCATTGCCATCTGCCCCGGTGCGGAGTTCGGCCCAGCAAAGCAGTGGCCTCTTGAAAACCACCGGGCGCTCGCTGAAAAACTGGTGCAGCAGGGCTTTCAGGTCTGGGTTATGGGTGGCCCGAAAGATGTGGAGCCGGGTGAGCAGATTGCCAATGGTCAGGAGGGCGTGTTCAATCTTTGTGGCAAAACCCGCCTGGAAGATACCGTGGACCTGTTCAGTCATTGCCGCAAAGTGGTCAGTCACGATTCCGGCTTGATGCACGTGGCCGCCGCATCTGGTGCTGATGTGGTTGCCATCTACGGTTCCACCAGCCCGGATTTCACGCCTCCGCTGACGGATAAGGCGACGATTGTCCGGCATCCGGTGGAGTGTAGTCCCTGCTTTGAGCGCACCTGCCGTTTTGGCCATTACAACTGCTTGACCGGTATTTCCGTGCAGCGGGTTCTGGAGGCGTGCCAGTGAAACTCAGCGCGGTACTGATTACCAAAAACGCAGGGCCTGAGTTTGCCAAATGCCTGGAGAGTCTGGCTTTTGCCGATGAGATTGTAGTGCTGGACTCTGGTTCGACGGACGATACGCTGGCCGTCGCCGAGCAATTCGGGGCGCGTATTTTCCAATCGGACGACTGGCCAGGCTTTGGTCCGCAGCGTCAGAGGGCCCAAAGCCACGCGCAGGGCGAGTGGTTGTTCTGGATCGATACCGACGAAGTGGTCACCCCGGAACTGGCCTCATCCATTCAGCGCGCCATCGAACAGGCTCCGGCGAAGAAGGTGTTTCAGGTGAAGCGGTTGTCGTGGTTTTTTGGCCGTTTCATCCGGCACTCTGGCTGGTATCCCGACAAAGTGGTCCGGTTGTACCGCCGTGAAGAATTCGGTTATGACGATGCGCTGGTGCATGAAAAGGTGCACTGTCCAGAAGCCAGCCTGGAGACATTGGGCGGGGATTTATTGCACTATACCGCGACCAATTTCCCGGATTACATGGCGAAATCCGTCCGTTATGCAGAGGATTGGGCCGAGGGGCGGGCCCGCCGTGGCAAGAAAGCCTCACTGTTTTCCGCCTGCACCCACAGTTTAGGCGCATTTGTCCGGAAGTATCTGCTTCAAAGGGGTTTTCTGGACGGCCGGCATGGGTTTTTGCTGGCCGTCACCACCGCCATTTATGCCTTCAACAAATACGCAGCACTCTGGATTAAAACTCGCCGTTGACGGTTTCGCTCAGCACCTTCAAAAGGGCTTCAGACGAATGCTGTACGTGAAAGTGCGAGGCGATTCTATCTCGAGCGCTTTGGCCCATATTTGCGCATAGTTCTGGGGATTCATGCAGCCGCTGAATGCCTGCAGCAATTTCTTCAGCGCTACCGGGCGTTACGCGTATGCCGGAAACGCCATCTTCAATGAGCTCCGCACTTCCTCCGGTATCGCTGACGATTGGTGCAACGCCATAGGCCATAGCTTCAATCACCGTTTTTGGAAGCCCCTCGCGTTTGGTCGAAGCCAGCACGGATACCTGGCAGGACGCAATGATGGCTGGCGCGTCTTTTCTGAATCCAGTCAGGTGAATTCTGTCGGCCATCGGGCTGGCCTGGATTAGAGCCTGAACCTCTGGATTGTCCATTCCCCGGCCCACGAGCAATAGGTGGATGTTGCTGTCCGCGGGTAAAAGGTGTGTGGCTTTCAGCAGAATTGGCAGTCCTTTTCTGGGGCGGATATTTGCCACCGACCCAACCACAAAGGCGCCATCCGGTACGCCGAATTGTTTGAGGTCTACCGGAGTATCCTGGTACCAGTCGAGATCGTGGCCTTTATAGACCGTACAAACTTTGTCTTTGTTGCCCCAGACGTGCTTTTGTAGGTCATCGCGGGTTGCTTTGGAAACGCAGATAATTCGATCCACCCGTGGGCTTAAGTGGGTCAGGTAGCCACTTGGGTCCCAGCGGCTGATATTGCCGGTTTGGCCTCGATAGGTCATAACTTTGACTGGCAGGCCGATTGCCGCAAGGTTGGTGTTAGCGATGGCTTTGTTGTTAAAGCAGTACACGGCGTCAAACTTGCCTTCGATCAGGAGGTGACGAATTCGACGAATGGCTTCAGGCTCTATTTTCTTTCGGGGATGGAAACCGTGTACCTTGATGCCGTTTTCTTCAAATCGGGAGCGGTACTCCGCATCCGGTTGTGTCATCAGCTCAACTTCGACACCCAATTTTGCCAGCCCGATCAGCATTTCGGCTTCTGGCCGAACAGAGTTCCAGGTATCTACATAGGAGCTGATTACAAGTAGCTTCACAGTGTTATGTCCTTTTCATGGTCGATCTCTTACACTGCCGCCATTAAAACATCGACGGGGCCGAGTTGGTATGCACATTTGCCACGTAAATCTGGCCGGAGGTTTTTCCGGTGGTGAGCGACAGACCGTAAACCTGATTCGGGAGCTGGCGAAGCGTGGCATTCAGCAATCGCTGGTGGCCCGCCCGGGGAGTCGTCTATGGGCTGAGCTGGAAAGCATCCAATCGCTCGGTAGGCGAGAGACTGCACATTTTCTGCTGGGCCACGGCAAGGGGGATTGGGACCTCGTTCATTGCCACGACGGTAAATCAGTCTACTGGGCCTGGATCGAGTCCCGCCTGCGTAGAACGCCTTACGTCGTAACACGGCGAGTCGATAATCCCATCGGAACCGGGCGCCTGACGTCTGCGGCCTATGGCGGAGCCGCGACCGTCGTCTGCCTGAGTTCGGCCATTGAATCAGTTGTACAACAGCGACTGGGCCGCGTGGACACTGTCATCATTCCCTCGAGTTTCTCAGGCTTTCCCGCCGCACCAGACGCCGTCGAAGCTATCCGGCAGCAGTATCCCGCCAAACGCCTGGTTGGCCAAGTGGGGCGCCTCCTGAAGCACAAGGGTTATCACATTACGATTGAGGCAGCGCGTTTGCTGGGCAGCCTCAGGCCAGACGTGCAGTTCATTTTCCTGGGAGAAGGGCCAGATGAACAGTGGCTCAAGTCCCAGGCACAGGGTTTGCCCAACGTCAGTTTTCTGGGGCATAAAGATAACGTCGGGGATTGGTTGGCAGCTCTGGATGTCTTCGTGTTCCCCTCACTCTCCGAGGGGCTTGGCTCAACGATTCTTGAGGCCATGCAACATCGTGTGCCGGTGGTTGGGGCCAAAGCCGGAGGCATTCCTGATCTGATCTCCGATAAAGCGAATGGTCTTCTGGTATCTCCGGGTGACCCGGAGGCTTTGGCTTCGGCGATTCAGTTTATCCTCGATAACCCAGAGCGGGCCGCCGCTTTCGCAGACGCTGCCCAGGCTGGATTAACAGCGTTCAGCCCTGCGTCGGTAGCGGAGCGTTACCTGGGACTCTACTCCGCAACCTTGCAATCCTAAGGTAGTTCCTGGCAGCCGGGCGGTTAGTCGCAAATCTGATCGGGCTTATAAGGATTCGGGTTCCCCGGCGGCCGGTGCCGCATACGTTTGTACTCCCACTGGTACTGTTCAGGGGCCATTCGCACCACCTTTTCCACGGATTGATTCAAGGCGGTGGCGCCGGCCACTGTATCATCGGCACCAATGCCAGGTTCCGCCGGAGTGACCAGAATCTTGAAGCCTTCGCCGTTGGGCAGGCGCTCGGCGTAGGTCACCAGAACGTTGGCCCCGGTTTTCTGAACCAACTTGCCGACCAGGGTCATGGTCATCACGTCCATGCCGAAAAAGGGCGCGTAGGCGTTGGTTTTGCCGCGGGGAGACTGGTCGGGGAGAATGCCCGCTACGCCGCCTTCCTTCAAAATGCCCATCAGGCGCATCAGGCCTTTACGGTCTCCGCGTACCAGTTCGGAGCCCAGGCGCCCCCTCACCCGAATCATGTAATCTTCGAATTCCTTGATGTGCGGAGGGCTATAGAGCGCTGCCATTTTGTAGCGGGAGGAGAAAAACAGGCCGGTCAGCTCCCAGTTGCCCAGGTGCGGCGCGAGCAAGATTAACCCTTTGCCCGTCGCCAGGGCTTCGTCAACCAGTTCCAGACCCTCGGTTTCCTTGATCAACCCAAGGCACTTCTCTACGGGCCATTCCCACATCAGGGGAATTTCCAAAGCTGTCATGCCGGTGTGAGCCAGAGAAGCCCGGGATAGTTCCTGGCGTTCCTTTTTCGTAAGTTCGGGCAGACAGATTTCCAGATTGATGTCGGTAATCTTCCGTGGCCTGCCGCCTAGTTTCCACGCCAGGAGCCCAGCCCAGTTGCCGATGAATTGAGCGGTTCCCAGCGGTAGAAGACTGACAAAACGTAACAGGCCAGCTATCAGGTAATACTTAAGTTTGCTCATGCTTTGCCGTACCGATCCTTAAATCTCACAATATCGTCTTCACCCAAATAAGATCCGGATTGTACTTCGATCAGTTCCAGATCGATCACACCGGGGTTTTCCAGGCAATGGATCTGGCCGACCGGAATGTAGGTGGATTGGTTTTCCGTGACCAGATAGGAATCGTCGCCGTTGGTGACTTTGGCCGTGCCGCTGACCACAATCCAGTGTTCTGCCCGGTGGTGGTGCATCTGGACAGATAGCTTGGCGCCGGGCTTCACGGTGATGCGTTTCACCTGGTAGCGGTGGCCGTTATCGATAGAATCATATACACCCCAGGGCCGGTAAACTTCCCGGTGGTTCATGTGTTCGTGCCGGCCATCGTTTTTGATGGCTTCCACGATTTTCTTCACATCCTGAACCTGGTCTTTGTGGGCAACCAGCAAGGCGTCTTTGGTTTCAATGATCACCAGATCTTTCACGCCAACCGTGGCTACAAGGCGGTTATCTGCCCGGATCAGGGTGCTCTCTGTGTTATGGGCAATGACATCACCGCTGAATGCGTTTCCGCAGCTGTCTTTCTCGGAAACTTCCCACAAGGCGGACCAGGAGCCGATATCGCTCCAGCCGGCATCGAGCGCTACCACGGCGGCGTTATCGGTCTTTTCCATCACGGCGTAATCGATGGAATCTTCCGGGCACTCGGCGAATACGCTTTCATTCACGCGAGTGAAGTGCAGATCCTCGCTGGCGTCGTCCAGCGCTGCCTGGCAGATGGCGAGAATGTCCGGGCGGTGTTTCTGCAGTTCCTGAAGGTAGGTGCGGGCGCCGAACAGGAACATGCCACTGTTCCAGAGGTAATCACCGGATGCGAGGTATTCTTCCGCAGCTGTCTGGTCGGGCTTTTCTACAAACCGGCTGACGCTGAAACTGTCGTCGGCCAGTATTGGGCCTTTCTGAATGTAGCCGTAAGCGGTTTCCGCATGACCGGGTACTATGCCGAAAGTCACCAGCTTGTTCTGCTGAGCCAGGGGCACGGCCTTCTGGATGCAGCTCTGGAACGCGGCGATGTCCCTGATTAGGTGGTCTGCGGCCAGGACCAGCATCAGCGGGTTCTGGTTTTTATCGATGTTTTTAACCACTTGCAGTGCTGCCAGAGCGATGGCCGGTGCCGTGTTGCGCCCACAGGGCTCCAGGATAATTCGGGCATCTTTGTAGCCCGCCTGGCGCATTTGCTCAGCCGCCAGAAATCGGTGATCTTCGTTGCAGATCAGGAGTGGGTCGGCCGACTTCATACCATCCAGCCGGGCCACGGTCAGCTGCAACATGGAGAGATGTTGGTCCGTCAGTTTCAGGAACTGCTTGGGGTTCAGTTGCCTGGATAACGGCCAAAGGCGCGAGCCCGTCCCTCCGGCCATAATGACGGGGTAAATCATGTGTTTGCTCCACGCGTAGCTTTCGGTCAGCATTAGCCTTTTCTGATGGCCAAATATTATCATAGGTGCGCTAACTCGGCAGTGTTTGGGGCCGAGTAGGGGCCAGTATGCGGGTGTTTATGATGAAACTGCCGTTATCGGTTTACTACATCACGTTGAATGAAGAGGAAAGGCTGCCGGAATCTCTTGAGAAGGTGAAGGAATGGGCTGGTGAAATCATCGTTGTTGATTCGGGAAGCACAGACCGAACCTGTGAGCTAGCGGAGGCCGCAAGCGCCCGGGTGGTTTATCGGGAATGGGAAGGCTTTGCGAGCCAAAAGGCCTATGCCGCCAGCCTTTGCGTGAACGACTGGGTGCTTGATCTGGATGCTGATGAAGTGCTTTCCGATACGCTGGTGCGCAACATCAAGCAGCTGTTCTCCAAGCCGATCTCTCCGGATGTCGCTGGCTATCGTATGCGCTGGGTTTTGTCGTCCCCCAACCCGAGGCACCCTTTTCGGCATGACAAGTCCAAGAAGATCCTGCGGCTTTACAACCGGAAACGGGCTGCGATCCATGCCGAAAAACACAGTAACGATGACCGGCCTAGAGTGCATACGGGTAGTGTGTTGGAGCTCAAAGGCGATGTCTTGCACAAGACATTGATCTCTCTGGAGCAGATGGAAAGAAAATACACTCAACTGTCCAGCGAGCAGGCCCGGTTCCTGTATGGGAAGGGCCGGCGAATTTCGACCCCGCGTTTGATGGTCGAATTTCCTTTGAAGTTTTTGAAGTATTACCTGATTCACCGCCAGGTATTGAATGGCTGGTTCGGGTTCAGTGTTTCTGTTGTGGCCGCTAACCGTAATTTCATGCGATTGGCGAAGGCAAGGGAGCTGCAGATGCTTGAGGGAATCAGTCGTTCCGGTGGCGAGGAGCGGTAAGACGCTCTCACAGGTACTATTCGGCTTGATACACTCTGACGGTTGCCTCTGCCATGCCCCTGAGCGTGAGATGTGTCTGCGCATAGTCAAATGCGGATTGCTCAGATTCTTGAAGACCACCCAGGTTGTTCAGTGCGCTAGCGATCACGTCGGCGATAGCCTGAGCGGAAATGTCCCTGGCGAGCGCGTTGTCTGGAAGCAGGTCGACACTGCCTGACACCGGGGTTGAGACAACCGGCAGCCCGGCCATCAAGGCTTCGATCAACACGTAAGGAAACCCCTCCCGCCTTGAGCTGATGATCATCATGTCGGCGTGGGACAATGTCGACGCCAGTGTTGTTTGGTGCCCTGCCATCGTCACAGCGTGTCTCAGGCCTTCATCGTCAATCAGCCGCTGCAGGTTTCTGGATTCAGAGCCATCACCAAAGATGGTGAGGTGTGCTGTCGGAAAACGGTCATGGATCATGCGCCATGCCTGAATTAGTATGTCGAACCCCTTTACTGGCTCCAGTCTCCCGGCAGCAATGACGTTCGTTGTTTCGGGGAGTGGATAGTTGGCGTGGGGCGATTCTGGAGTTTCCTTCCGGGTTCCATTGTAAATCAGATGACGGGACGGGTGACTCAGGCCCTTGTAGATCGACCCGCTGACGGCAATGACTTTGTCCAGCAGAATGAAAGCGCGTAAGTTTGATTTGCTTCCGTGAATCGTGCCTACCGTTTGCCAGGTTTGGCGAGGCAACCTGCCCAGTATGAGGGCTGCTTTGTTGCCGTGGGCGTGGGCGACATCAGGACAAACCCGCTTCAATATCCGGGAAACGCACCAACGAAGCCAGAGGTTGTTTCGGCTCAGGTTCATCGGGCACGGGTGAAACTCGGCGAATGGGAAGTGCGAGCGGTAGTCGGGATGGGCGATTATGTGCACCTGATGTCCGAGGCTCGTGAGGGCTTCCGCGAGGTCCGCCACATGTTTTTCCATGCCACCCCAGGCACTGCCAGGCGTTGCGAGTATCAGGGCGACCTTCAATCGGGCCTCCTTTTCAGGGCCTGCTGATATACCCGAAGCGTCCCCTCCGTCTGCGCCCTCAACAAAAACCGCTCCGGCAATTCTATCTCCGGCCGGGGCTTATCCAGCAGTCCCAGCACCGCACTGGCGAAGGCCCCGGTATCATCCGGCGTAACCAGTCCCTCGCGGAAACAGGCCTGCAGGGTTTCAGCCGCGCCGCCCCGGTTGTAAGCCACCACCGGTGTGCCGGACGCCAGGGCCTCGGTTACTGTCCGCCCGAACGGCTCAGGCTTGGTGGACATATGGCACACCACATCGGCCAGCAGGTACAGGTTGGTCATGTCATTGCGCTGGCCCAGGAAGGTGACCTTGTCGGTCAGGCCCAGGCGGCTGCGTTCTTTTTCCAGCTCTTGCAGAAATCTTTCCTTACCGGGCTCTGCGCCGCCAACGATGATGCCATGACAGTCCGGCCGTTGGCGTACGATTCTGGCCATGGCTTCCATGAAATGCAGTTGGCCTTTCCAGCGGGAAATTCGGCCGGGCATCATGATGATCTTCTTGCCAGCCAGTTGTGGAAACCGTGATAGCAGGATATCAAGCCACTGGCCGTTGATGGCGCGGTTGCGAAAGGCGTCAATGTTTACGCCGCGCTGGATTACTGTCAGTTTGTTTTCCGGAACAGGAAAGTTTTCCAGTATGTAGTCCCGGACACAATTGGAAACCGCTATCACCTGGTCTGCCCTGGCCATGATGGCGCTGTACGGATTGACGGAATACATGCCGTGGAAGGTTGAGACTATGGCCGGGTGTTCGTTCCGTGGCAGTGTTTTCAGGGCCAAGTGAATAATCCATGCGGGCATCCTGGAGCGCACGTGCACAATATCCGGCTTGAGCTCTTGCAGCAGTTTGCGCATCGGCAAAACCTGCCCGAACGAGGCGGGTGTTTTACGGTGAATGGGCATGTGGATATGAGTCGAGCCCTGGCCGCGAACCTGTTCGGCCATTGGTCCACCGTTGGAGACCACGAATGACTGATGGCCGCGTTTGACCAGTTCTGCCGCAAACTCTACGGTGCCACGTTCCACGCCACCGCTGTACAAGGCGGGCAAGGCCTGCAGTATTTTCACGGTCGTTGCTCCTTGTCTTGTCTGGGCTCGAGAAGGCGCGGAAATCGCTCGATGATCCAGCGCGCTGCCCTGTCGGCCTCCCATAGCCTCGGGTGTTGTGGCCGGTGTTCTGCCATTACGCTGGCATGGTCGCTCCAGTGGGCGACCAGCCCCAGCCGGGCTAAGCGGCTAATGCCATTAACCACCCGGCTGCCAGCCCGGGGGGGCAGGTCGAAAATGCCGGTAGGAACGCCAGAGGTGGCGGCTTCACACACCATGGACATGCTGTCTGACGTTACCCAGACAGCCCGGGAGGTTGCCAGTTGGTGCTTCAGCCAGTCGTCGTAGGTCTGGCTGTGGTGAACAACCAAGATGTTTTCGTTTTGAAGTTCCGTCAGTCTCCGGTAAAGAGCCTCCGGTGTGCGCCGGGAATCGCTGATGGTCCAGTGCCACCGGGGGTATCGGGCAATCAGGTCGCTGATCTGCGAGGTGATTGTGTCGTTGTTCCAGTCAAAGTGCTCCGAGGGACCACCGACGAGTATGAGCGCGTTCGGCTTGCCGGTCAGTTCGGCCAGCGGCGTGATTGCATTGATGACGCCCTCCGTGTTCAGCACGGTTTTTGAAGGTTTTACGTCGTCGTGGGCGGGAATGATGGCGCCATCTACCCAGTTAAGGGGAAAGGCTGGTTTCATCAGTACCAGTGTTTTTGCCTTGCGGTACCGGCGCAGGGCCAGTAGCAGCCGGTGAGTGCCGGAACCTGCCGCAACAATCAGGTCAGGTTGGGGCAAGGCCTTGTCCACAGTGGGAGCAAGCCCCAGCAAAGCCCGCCAGAGCGGCACAGGGTAATCCGAGGCGCTTAACCAATACAGCTTTGCGCCCGTTAGTGCGCGCAAACGCCCGGCAAGGCCTCGCAACTGGTTGCGGTGGCCGGGTTTGTTGTCGGTAATCAGCCAGATTGCCGGCGCCTGCGCATCGTCTTCCAAGGGACTAGCCTTTTTTCTTGCGTTTGCGGCCATAGAAGCCGGGGTCGTCTATGTCTGGCCGGGTTTTGAAGCGGCGGTGCATCCAGAGGTACTGATCCGGCGCCTTGCGGATTTCCTGTTCGATGATGGCGTTGATGCGGGTAGCATCTTGCAGGTCATCGCCGGTCGGGAAATTTTCCAGCGCCGGCTGGAAATAGATGTCGTAGCCCGGTTTGTCTTCGCGGCGGAAGTGGCTGAACGGCACGACCTTGCATTTGCTGCGCTCCACAATCCGGGATGTGGCGGTAATGCTGCCGGCCGGAATGCCGAAGAAAGGGGCAAAAACGATGTCTTTGCGGCCGTAATCCTGGTCGGTGGCGTACCACACAGCGTGGTTTTGCTTCAGGCACTTGAATAAGCCGCGCAGGTCTTTGGCGCCCAGCACCGTGCCATAGCGCCGGCCCCGGGCACGGGTCATCACTGCGTTCATCAGCGGGTTGTTGTGGTCCCGCTGCATCACATCCGCGTTAATAAACTCGGTTACCAGGCTGCCGCCCAGATCGAGTGTGCTGTAATGGCCGCCCAGAAGCAGCACACCGTGGCCGCCTTCCAGCGCTTTCTCAAGATGCTCCACGCCATGAACCTGCGTGATGCCAGTGAGTTTTGCCGGGTTTCGGAACCAGGCAATGCCCAGTTCCATCACGCCAATGCCGTTGGCGATAAAGGCATTGCGCACCAGTGCGTCCTGTTGGTGCTTGTTCAGCTCCGGAAAACACAGCCGGATGTTGGTTTCGGTAATATGTCGCCGGCTCTTCGCCAGTTTCCAGGCAACCAGGCCGATTATCTTTCCCAGCCACCACTGAAAACGAATGGGTAACTGCGCAGCCAGCCACATCACCGCAATGCCCAGCCAGGTTGGCCACCAGCGGGGATGACGGTAAGCTGAGTAATCGGTGTTTCTGGGGAGTTTGCGGTACTTCTTTTTCAAAATCGTGAATCCTGCATCGACAAACGTTTTACCGGGGGGCAAGATGCCCGTCCACAGCAAATTTATCCCTATGATAACGCACTGTTTTGCCGGGAGTCCTGCGTGTTCCAGTTTATCTATTCCCTGCTGATCCGGCTCGCCCTGCCGTTTATCCTTGTCCGGCTCTGGTGGCAGGGCCGCAAGGCGCCGGCGTTGCGGCAAGACTGGCAACATCGCCTTGGGCTGGTGCCGCAAATGCAGGGCCCGGTGATCTGGGTGCACGCGGTTTCGGTGGGTGAAACCATTGCCGCCGGCCCCATGGTCCGGCGCCTGCTGGCCCGTAACCTGGGTGCGACCATCCTGATGACTGCCATGACTGATACCGGGCTGGCCCAGGCCCGGAAGATGTTTGGTGACAGGGTAGCCTATGCCTACGCCCCTTACGATACGCCCGGGGCTATTCGGCGCTTCCTGAATCGGGTTAACCCCCGCATCCTGGTGATCATGGAAACGGAAATCTGGCCCAATATGATCCGCCAGTGCCGACACCGTCATGTGCCTGTTTTTCTGATCAATGCCCGTCTGTCTGAACGATCTGCCCGGGGGTATGAACGGGTTCGGGGCGTGGCAGCACCTATTATCAAAAGCATCAGCTGGGTGGCTGCGCAAGCCGAAAAAGACGCAGAGCGGTTTCGCCGCATCGGAGTGGCTCCGGGTAATGTTGAGGTCACCGGCAGTGTAAAATTCGATGCGGATATTCCTGATGATGTCCGTGCGGCCTCTGTCAGCTTCCGAAAATCCCTGGGTGAGCGCCCCGTTTGGATTGCCGGCAGCACCCACGCCGGAGAAGACGAGCAATTGCTGGCGGCTCATCGCCAGATTCTGGTTCAGCACGCCGATGCCTTACTCATCATTGTGCCCCGGCATCCGGAGCGGTTTGATTCGGTAGCTGAGATGACTCAAGGCGAGGGCTTTTCCGTGGTTCGCCGGTCAACAGGAGCATCTCCCGCTGGTGCGGAGGTGTATCTTGGCGACACCATGGGAGAGCTGATGATGCTTTACGGAGCCAGTGACCTCGCCTTCGTGGGCGGCTCACTGATCGAGCGGGGAGGGCACAATCCGCTGGAGCCTGCGGCCTGGGGCATTCCGGTATTCTCCGGCACTCATGTGTTTAATTTCGAGACAATCTATCAGCGCTTACTGGATGATCAGGGTGTCCAGCTGGTCGAAAATGCGGATGAGCTGGCGCGGGCGATCTGTTCACTGATAGACGACCCGGAGGCGCTGAAGGCATACGGTGAGCGGGCTCTGGCGGTAGTCAACAAGAACCGGGGTGCGCTGGATAAGGTCGTGGAGGGTATTACGGAGCGGTTGTAACTCCGGGTGCCGCACTGGCACCCGGAATATTCTGCAAGCTGCCCGACTTACTGCACCGGATCGTCCAGTGTCTTTCCTTCTTCGGCCAGGGCTTCAATGCCCCGTGCGCCTTCGCTGAGCCAGTTGTTCAGGTCAATCAGATCCTGCGGGCTCAGGGTGCCTGCCGCCTGCTTCAGTTGCAGGGTGTTGATCACGTAGTCATAGCGGGCGTTGGCGTAATCCCGCAGCGCCACGTAGTACGCACGTTCTGCATCCAGCACTTCCACAATGTTCCGGGTACCTACATCGTAGCCGGCGCGGGTTGCATCCAGTGCACTGCGGCGGGAGATGATGGTCTGCTCAAGGGCAGAGGCTGTCTCCACGTTGTTGTTCACGGTCAGGAACAGGCTGCGGGTGTTCACCTGCACATCCCGGCGCGTGGTGTTCAGGTCCTGCTCGGCCACGGTGACCAGTGAGCGCTGTTGGCGCACGCCGGCCTGGGTGCCGCCGCCCGTGTAGAGCGGGATGGTCAGTGACAGTGAGGCAACGGACTGGCTGCGCTCCTGCTGGGTAAAAAGGGCGTTCTCCAGACTGGTTTCCTGGTAGGAGGCGCTCAGCTCAAGGGTTGGCAAATGACCGGACTTTGCCGCTTTCAGGCTGGCTTCGCTGGCATTGAGTTGCCTCAGGGCCGCCTGAATAGACCAGTTTTGCTCCACCGCGGTTGCTTCCCACGAAGTCGGATCCATGGGCTCCGGGCGCCCGAGCGGAAAATTCTGCCTGAGATTTTCCATGGCGTCCGGATATTCTCCGGTTAACCGGGCCAGTTGTTCCCTGGCCACATTCAGGTCGTTGTCGGCGGCGATGCGCTGGCTCCTGGCATCGTCGTAGCTGGCACGCGCTTCATAGACTTCGGTGACGGCAATGAGCCCCACGTCAAACCGTTCCCGGGCCTGTTCGTACTGGCGCTGGATGGCCGTTTCAGTCGCTTTTGCGGTTGTGACGGTGTCCTTGGCGCGCAGGACATCGAAGTAGGCGGTTGCCACATCCAGAATCAGTTGTTGCTGGGCCAGGTTGTACTGGGCCTCGGCCGCCTCGGCCTGGAACTGGCTGGCTTCGTAGCTGAACCAGTCTTGAGCCCGGAACAGTGGCTGGGTCAGCTCGACGCCGTAGCGGTAGGTTCGATAACTGTCTCCCGCGAAGAGTTGCCGCACCAGCTCATCGGCGTTTGCCCCCCCGGGTATATTCTTGGGCTTGAAACGTGTGTAGCTTGCTGACCCAACCGCCGAGATTTTGGGCAGCAGGGCGCTCTTGCTGACATCGCTGGTTGCCTGCTGGGCCTGGAACTGTGCCATGGCAGAGGCAATGCCGGAGTCATAAGACAGGGCTTTCTCGTAGGTTTCCATCAGATCCAGAGCAAGCGCAGGCTGGGCTGCGAGCAGGGTGATCAATCCTGGAAGTAAACGTTTTTTCATTGGTTCTCCTGAAATACTGACTCCGGGAATCTGCCCGGCAATGACCCAAAGGTATTGGTTGGCCATTATGGACAATAATCGTTCCCGTCTCTAGACTTGCTAAGTCCACGTATTTTGTGGACAAACGAATTCAGAATCGCGTCTTGACGGGGTGCTGATTCGCCATAAACTGGCGATCGGCTGAGATTGCAACGCAGAACCCGCGACCTGATCCGGATAATACCGACGTAGGGATTAAGGCCAGATGAACCGCGACACCATGCCTGTAGGGCTATTTGTCGCAACTCCGTCATACGCGACCCGATACCACAAGACCATCCGGGAGCAGATCATGACGGACTTACCAGCATACCTCAGCGACTCCGCAAAAGTAGACTCCGCAGCAATCAAACCATTACCAAGCTCACGAAAAATATACGTGCAGGGTAGCCGAGCCGATCTGCGCGTGCCTATGCGGGAAATTACTGTGGGCGACACCCCCACTGAAATGGGTGGCGAAAAGAACCCGCCCGTGGTGGTATACGATACCTCTGGGCCCTACACAGACCCGGAAGCCACCATTGATCTCCGCAAGGGCCTGCCGCCGGTTCGCGCCGCCTGGATTGCCGAGCGGGGCGATGTACAGCAACTGGACGGCTACACCTCCGAATTCACCCGCCGCCGCATGAAAGACCCTCAGCTTGACCCCCTGCGGTTTATGGACGAGCGCAAGCCACTGCGCGCCAAGCCCGGCAGAAACGTATCCCAGATGCACTATGCTCGCCAGGGCATCATTACGCCGGAGATGGAATACGTTGCCATTCGGGAAAATATGAAGCTGCAGGAGGCCCGGGCCAACGGCTTGCTGGCGGACCAGCACCCCGGCCAGTCCTTCGGTGCCAACCTGCCGCCGGAGATCACCCCCGAGTTTGTTCGGGATGAAGTGGCCCGGGGCCGTGCGATTATTCCCGCCAACATCAACCATCCGGAAACCGAGCCGATGATCATCGGTCGCAACTTCCTGGTGAAAATCAACGGCAACATCGGCAACTCGGCGGTGACCTCGTCCATCGAAGACGAAGTAGAAAAACTGACCTGGGGTATCCGCTGGGGTTCCGACACGGTGATGGACCTGTCCACCGGCAAGAACATCCACGAAACCCGCGAGTGGATCATCCGCAACTCCCCGGTTCCCATCGGCACCGTGCCTATCTATCAGGCGCTGGAAAAGGTGGGCGGCGTTGCGGAAGACCTGACCTGGGAAATCTTCCGGGACACCCTGATCGAACAAGCCGAGCAAGGCGTGGATTACTTCACCATCCACGCGGGTGTTCGTTTACACCACGTGCCCCTCACCGCCAAACGCACCACCGGCATCGTTTCCCGGGGTGGCTCCATCATGGCCAAGTGGTGCCTGGCGCACCACAAAGAAAGCTTCCTGTACGAGCACTTTGAAGACATCTGCGAAATCATGAAGGCCTACGATGTCTCCTTCAGCCTCGGTGACGGCCTGCGCCCGGGTTCCATTGCCGATGCCAACGACGCGGCACAATTTGGCGAACTGGAAACTTTGGGAGAGCTCACCAAGATCGCCTGGAAACACGACGTCCAGTGCATGATCGAAGGCCCCGGCCACGTGCCCATGCACCTGATCAAGGAGAACATGGACAAGCAACTGGAATGCTGCGATGAAGCCCCGTTCTACACCCTCGGCCCGCTGACCACCGACATCGCCCCGGGCTATGACCACATCACCTCCGGCATCGGCGCGGCGATGATCGGCTGGTATGGCTGCGCCATGCTTTGCTACGTCACCCCGAAAGAGCATCTGGGCCTGCCCAATAAAGACGACGTGAAAACCGGCATCATCACCTACAAAATCGCCGCCCACGCTGCCGATCTCGCCAAAGGCCACCCAGGCGCCCAGATTCGCGACAACGCGCTGTCCAAGGCCCGCTTCGAGTTCCGCTGGGAAGACCAGTTCAACCTCGGCCTGGACCCGGACACCGCCCGCGCCTACCACGACGAAACCCTGCCCAAGGAATCCGCCAAAGTGGCCCACTTCTGCTCCATGTGCGGGCCGAAGTTCTGTTCCATGAAAATCTCGCAGGAAGTGCGGGATTACGCAGCAGAGCAGGGCATTGACGAAGTCTCGGCAATTGACGCCGGCATGGAGGCTAAATCGCGGGAGTTCGTGGAGTCTGGCTCCAAGCTTTACGACAAGGTTTGAGGTTGGAGTTTGTGAGCACCTAGCCTTTTGGTTGGGTGCTTAGAGCCGGGGTGGTGGGCCGGTTCAGAAAACGCTCAAGCCATCCGTGGGCGCTTCTGCTCCGCCATCCATGGCTCCGCAAATTTCTGAACCGGCCCACCACCCCGGCTCTTTGCGGTTTTTGCAGTAATATCTAGGCTACGTCTCTGTCTTTTGCCACTTTGCGAATCTTGTTCTCAATTTCCGAGCTGGAAATGATCTCGAAATCTGTAAATAAGGCCACTGGTTTAAGAGTGTTTCCGCTCTGCCTCTCAAGCCTGACAAACCCCTTGTCGCTCAGGGATTTCAACGTGTGGGACAAGTTGCTTTTTGCACGACCAGTCAGGCGGGCGAGCTCCGTCATTGTTTGAGGTTTTTCCGAATCGATTAAGCGCAAAAGCCTGATGTTTTCCGGGCACAAAACCTGAGACACCGCATTTAGTGAGGTATACCAAACCAGGGGTTCGTCAGCCCCCGGTGTGTACAGCCCCTGAGCCATCGCCAGTAATCTTTTTCGAATCAACTCCTCGGGCATTATGCCAATGCATGCTTTCATCGACGGCCTCCGTTGATGTCTGAGATTGTTTTATCCACGCCAGAAAAGAAATCGCTCAGCAACGCAAAACAATCCTTAAACTCGTAAGGTGTACCTGTGTCTGACATGGTTTGGTGAACATGATCGAACTCATGCACCTTGCCGCTGTTCAGCCCCGTTCTCGCCGGCTTTACCGCATGGGCATTGTCCATGCCAAATAGACGCCGGTTGTGCTTGTCATGGAGCGTGAGGTTATACCGGATACCATGGGGCCTCTCTCGCGTTGGCGGCACGCACCACGCTTCAATCTTCCACCAGTAACCATCATCCCTGTGCACCTGGCTGCCATGCATGGCCAGAAGCTGTTCTAATCCGTCCAATGGATTGCCTACCTCTAAAGTTATGCTCAGATCATAACATGAGTTTTTGATCTTGAGAAATCGCTGATATAGAGATGGCGTTCTGCCATGCGCCAACCCGAGGAAGGCTGGGGCCAGAACCAAACCATTACACCAGCCGTAAGACACTTGCACCCGAGCAATCCCAGAGGCTATCGTTCCAAGCCGAACACCAAACCGGAAACCCGAATGCCGAAACCGTTCCAGTTCAACGCCAGCGACGTCAAAATCGAAAAACGCGAAACCGTTTTCCAGGGCTTCTTCCGCATGGACAAGCTCTGGCTGACCCACCCGCGCTTTGACGGCCGCGACATGCCCACGTTCACCCGCGAACTCTTCATCCGCGGCGATGCCACCTGCGTGCTCCCCTACGACCCGCAAAGGGATGAAGTCGTACTGCTGGAACAATTTCGCTTGGGCGCCCTGGGCCGCAACCAGTCTCCATGGCTACTGGAACTCGTAGCCGGAATGAACGAAGACGGCGAAAGCCCGGAAGACGTAGCCCGGCGGGAAGGGCAGGAAGAAGCCGGCCTGAGTTTCAGCCGGCTGGACAAGATCTGTGATTACCTGGTTTCCCCCGGCGGCACCACCGAGATGATCCACCTGTACTGTGGCCAGGTCAGCACTGCCGAAGCCGGTGGTATTTTCGGTGTGGAGCATGAACACGAAGACATTCTCAGCCACGTGGTCAGCGCCGACGAGTGCTTCGCCATGATGGCCGATGGCCGCATTAACAATGCCGCTGCGATCATTGCTATCCAGTGGCTACAGCTGAACCGCGACAGGCTGCGCCGGGAGTGGTTGGCATGACTGAGTGGGTGAAGCGTCCCAAGTCCTATGTGCCGGATTTACGCCAGCTGGGTGCGTTGTGTGATGGCAACTATCAGCGGCTCCGCAAACTGCGGCAGCTGGAATCCGATGGCAAGCCGGTGTGCGAGTTTGAATTGCACCGGGAGAACCAGTACCTGGGGCGAGTGCGGATTGAAGTGCTGCAAACGGCAAAGTTTACCGAAACCCTGTTGCTGGAGCAGGTCCACAACAGCGGCCGCTGGCTGAATAATCCACAGATGACCGTGCGGGTCTACCACGATGCAATGATGGCGGAAGTCATCAGTTGCTACCGGCAGCGCCAGATCGCGCCGGTGAACGATTACCCGAACCGTTTTATGCATCACCCCGATGAAAAGGTTCAGGTGAATGGTTTCCTGGCCGACTGGCTGGACTACTGTTTGCGCTTTGGGCACCTGCCTATGGAGAATGCCGTCTGGTCGGCGGGTGAGGGGATCGACTAGACAGCATCTCACTCTGCCTGTGGTGAAGTTGTCAAAAACTGCAAAAATTTTGTGTCTGCGGGCCAGAATGTGAACAATCTACGATTTCACATTAATCAAAAGGAACCCGGCCATCGTACACTCGTTGTAATTTCAACCATTTGCTCCGAACACAGCAGGTCCTGAATGTCTGACCCCAAATCTGCCCGCCCGCTAAAAGTCTTACAGCTGACAGACCCGCACCTGATGGCACGGGAAGATGGTGCCCTGCTGGGGGTGAACACCCGCGAAAGCCTGTCGGCCGTCATTGAAGAGGCTCTGCGCAGCCATGGCCAGCCTGACCTGATTCTGGCCACCGGCGATATCAGCCAGGATGCTTCCGTGGCTTCCTATCATTATTTCGGGCAGAAACTGGAGGCTTTCCAGTGCCCGTCTGCATGGATTGCCGGTAACCACGATGACTCAGCCACCATGTACGCCGTTGCGGATGAATTCGACGCCCGGCGCCGGCAGTTTGTGCTTGGGGGCTGGCACTTCGTTATGCTGGACTCCTCCGTACACGGGAAAGTGCATGGAGAACTTTCGGCGGACGAATTGGCGTTCCTGGATCAAACCCTGTCGGAACACTCGGGCTTGCCCGCCATGGTTTGCCTGCACCATCACCCCGTCGATATCGGCTCGGACTGGATGAACCAGATAGGCCTCAAAAACCGTGAGGCTTTCTGGCAGGTGATCGACCGGCACACCAGCGTCAGAGGCGTGCTCTGGGGGCACATTCATCAGGAGCTTCAGCAGCAGCGCAATGGCGTGCAGCTAATGGCCTCTCCGTCGACCTGTATTCAGTTTACGCGAGGTTCCACTGATTTTGCGGTAGAACCGTTAGCCCCGGGCTACCGTTGGTTTGAGCTCGATCCTTCCGGCAACATCACCACAAAAGTCTGCCGCGCAGAGCAGTTCCGGTTCAACCTGGATGAAGGTAGCGCCGGCTACTAGCCGATCAAGATGTCCCTATATATTCCCAATGGCTGACCTGCACGCCGGTTTGTAACATATAGGGACAAAACTGTGCGCGAGTGTCAGGCCCGCAGTGCTTGCGCAGCCGCCACCATTGTCTCCAGCGCCGGCGTTACTTCCTCCCACTTGCGGGTTTTCAATCCGCAATCCGGGTTAATCCACAGCCGCTCTGCCGGGATGCGCTCTGCCGCCAGGGTCATCAGGTTGATGATGTGGTCCTTGTCCGGAATGTTGGGCGAGTGGATGTCATACACGCCCGGCCCGATATCGTTCGGGTATTCAAAGTTCCGGAAGGCATCCAGCAGTTCCATATCTGACCGCGAGGTTTCAATGGTGATCACATCGGCATCCATGCGGGCGATGGCTTCGATGATGTCGTTGAACTCCGAATAGCACATATGGGTGTGGATCTGGGTGCCGTCTTCCACGCCATTGGCAGCGATGCGGAAGCTGTTGATGGCCCAGTCCAGGTAGTTTGCCCAGTCTGACTGCCGCAACGGCAGGCCTTCGCGCAGGGCGGCTTCGTCGATCTGGATGATATTCACGCCGGCTTTCTCCAGATCCTGCACTTCCTCGCGAATGGCCAGGGCCAGTTGCAGGCAGGAGTCTTTTCTTGGCTGATCGTCCCGCACGAAGGACCAGTTCAGAATGGTCACCGGGCCGGTCAGCATACCCTTCACCGGTTTGTCGGTGAGAGACTGGGCGTAGCGGATCCAGTCCACAGTCATTGCCCTGGGCCGGCGAATATCGCCAAACAGAATGGGCGGTTTCACGCAGCGGGAGCCATAGGACTGTACCCAGCCGAAGCGCGTAAAGGCGTAGCCGTCGAGCTGTTCACCGAAGTATTCCACCATGTCGTTGCGCTCGGGTTCGCCGTGCACCAACACATCCAGCCCCAGTTTTTCCTGCGCTTCGATGCAACGGGCGATTTCTGCCTGCATTTGCTCGGTGTATTGGGTGCCGCTCAGCTCGCCTTTGCGGAACTGCAGGCGGGCCTGGCGGATTTCCGGGGTTTGCGGGAAGGAGCCAATGGTGGTGGTCGGGAATGCCGGCAGGCTAAGAATTTGCCGTTGTTTGGCGATTCGCTGGGGGTAGGGGCTTTGGCGATTGCCCAGCTCTGGCGTTACCGCAGCAACGGCTTTTTGAACGGTAGGGTTGGTTACCCGGCTGGATCTGCGACGGCTTTCGATGGCGATACGGTTTTCAGCCAGTTCGCTGCGCACGGCGGTGCGACCTTCGTTAAGTGCTTTTGCAAGCGTTTGCAGCTCATCGAGTTTCTGCACTGCAAAGGCCAGCCAGCTACGGATTTCGGTATCCAGCTCCTGCTCACGGGCCAGGTCGACCGGCACGTGCAGCAGTGAACAGGAGGGCGCCAGCCACAGGCGCTCGCCCAGCTTTTCGTTCAGTGGTTCGAGCCAGTCCAGAATATTGTTCAGGTCGGATTTCCAGATGTTGCGGCCATTGACCACGCCCAGCGAGAGAATCTTGTGGCTCGGCAGCCAGTCCGCCACCCGGCTGACTTCTGCCGGTGCGCTCACGGCATCAATGTGCAGCCCGGCCACCGGCAGTTCGCAGGCCAGTTGCAGGTTGTCCCGGAGTTCTCCGAAGTAGGTGGCCAGCAGCAGTTTCGGGCGATTGGCCTTGAGCTGGTGATAGGCCAGATTGAAGGCATAGCGCCAGTTGGCGTCCAGGTCGGTCACCAGGGCCGGTTCATCAATCTGTACCCAGTCGGCGCCGGCATCGGCCAGGGCTTCCAGCAGTTGCGAATACGCAGGCAGCAGGCGTTCCAGCAAGTCCAGCCGGTTGCTGCCATCGGAGGTTTTACCCAGCCAGAGGTAGGTCACTGGCCCGATGATGATGGGTTTGGCCTTAACGCCCTGTTTTTGCGCTTCGGCCAGTTGGGCGAGCAGTCGCTCAGGGTTCAGTTCAAAACGGGTGTCGGCGGTAAACTCCGGCACAATGTAGTGATAGTTGGTGTCGAACCACTTGGTCATCTCGCCCGCTGCGGTGGCGCAACAGGGGCTGTCGTTGGCGCCCCGGCCCCGGGCGGCGCGGAAATAGGCGTCCAGCTCCGAACCTTGCTTGTCTGCGACTCGTGCCGGCAGGTTGCCCAGGGTAACGGACATGTCTAACACCTGGTCGTACAGGGAAAAATCTCCCACAGGTACGAAATCCAGCCCGGCCTGTTGCTGCCAGTGGTGCCGACGCAGGTCAGTGGCGGTGATTGCCAGCTTCTGCTCGGTTTGCCGGCCGGCCCAGTAATCTTCCAGTGCAAATTTCAGCTCCCGCTGTCCGCCAATGCGGGGGAAGCCCAGGTTGTGTGTGGTTGCCATGATCAAATCCTTGAATCTGTGTGTTGAATCAGGAGCTAAGGTTAGGTGGGTGATTGCATGAATAAAAATGGTATTATTTCAACATTCAATGAACAAAATTCACGGATGGTCATGATCGAACGAAATCACCTGGAGATTCTGCGCGCTGTTGAACGGCAGGGTTCCCTGACGGCTGCGGCCGAACAGCTGCACCTTACCCAGTCGGCGTTGTCCCATGCCATGCGAAAGCTGGAGCAGCAGCTGGGTACGCCTGTCTGGCTTCGGGAAGGCCGCCAGTTGCGGTTTACCCAGGCCGGTAATCAGCTGCTGGGGCTGGCGAATCGGTTGCTGCCACAGTTTGAGCATGCAGAAATGCAGATCCGCCAGATTGCCAAAGGCCAGCGAGGCAGCTTGCGGGTGGGTATGGAATGCCATCCCTGTTACCAATGGCTGTTGAAGGTCGTCGGCCCCTACTTGCAGCAATGGCCGGATGTCGATGTGGATGTAAAACAGGAGTTCCAGTTCGGTGGCATGGGCGCGTTGTTCGGCCATGACATCGACCTGCTGGTGACCCCGGACCCGCTGCACAAGCCCGGCGTGTGTTTCGAGCCGGTATTCGATTATGAGCAGGTGCTGGTCGTCCCCGAAACCCATCCGCTGGCGGGCGAGCACTGGGTAGAACCCCATCAGCTCGAGCAGGAAACCCTCATTACCTATCCGGTTGCGGTCGAGCGCCTGGACATTTTTACCCGGTTCTTCCTGCCCGCCCATACTGGTCCGGCTCGGCATAAAACCATTGAAACCACTGACATCATGTTGCAGATGGTGGCCGCAGGGCGAGGCGTGAGTGCACTGCCCCGGTGGCTGGTAGATGAATATGCCCGCAACCTGCCTATAAAAGCCCTGAAACTGGGCCAGCAGGGCATGCCCAAACAGATCTTTCTGGGCTTCCGGGAGCGCGACGAAGCCGTGGATTACCTGAGCGCGTTCGTGAAGCTGGCCCGGAGCATTCGCTGGAACTAATCTCTTCGGTTAAACTGCGCGGAAAATTTCAACAGGACACACAAATCATGAGCGACATTCCTGCAGATCTGAAATACATCGAGACTCACCAATGGGTGCGGGTAGAGGCTGACGGCACGGCTACCGTGGGCATCACCGACTTTGCCCAGGAGCAACTGGGCGATGTGGTCTATATCGGTGTGCCCGAGGTCGGCGTGACTGTAAACGGTGGTGAGGAAGCCGGTGTGGCGGAATCCGTTAAGTCAGCGTCTGACGTATTCAGCCCGGTGACCGGTGAGGTTATCGAGATCAATGAAAAGCTTGAAGACGAGCCGGAAATCGTCAACGAAGACCCGTACGGCGATGGCTGGATGTTCAAGGTGAAGCTGGCCGATGAAGGTGAGCTGGAAGGCCTGATGGATGCTGCGGCGTACGCAGAACACGTGGCCGCTGAGGAATAATCATTGATGGACTTTCCCGTTCTCTACCTGCGCAAAGGCGCAGAACGCCGTCTCCGTGCTGGCCACTTGTGGGTTTACAGCAATGAGGTGGACACCCAACGCAGCCCGCTGCCCGGGTTTGAGCCCGGCTCACAGGTGCAGGTGCGTGCTTCGAATGACAAGCCCATGGGTATCGCCTTTGTGAACCCTCATGCGTTGATTTGCGGCCGGCTGATCAGCCGGGATGCGGATCATGGCATGACACCGAAGCGGCTGACGGACCGGATGGAGACGGCGTTGAGTCTTCGGGAACGTTTGTTTGATAAGCCTTTTTACCGTTGGGTGTTTGGCGACAGTGATGGCTTGTCGGGCCTGGTGGTCGACCGCTTTGACGACGTAGTAGTGGTGCAAATCTCCACCGCTGGCATGGAGCAGATGAAAGACGCCATCGTGCGAGCCGTTCAGCGCCTGGCCCATGCCCGCATTATCGTGCTGAAAAACGATGGCAAGATGCGCAAGGTGGAAGGTCTGGATACCTACGTGGAATTTGCTCATGGCCCGGAAGCCGACACCGTTCTGGTAGAAGAAAACGGCGCCCGCTTTGAAGTGCCATTGGCTGGCGGCCAGAAAACCGGCTGGTTCTACGACCACCGCATGAACCGCCAGCGCCTTCAGGCCTATGCGCCCGGCAAGAAAGTGCTGGATGTGTTCAGCTACGTGGGTGGTTGGGGTATTCAAGCGGCTTGTGCGGGTGCATCGCAGGTGACCTGTGTAGACGCGTCTTCATCGGCAGTGGATGCGGTGCATCACAATGCCAAACTGAACGGGCTGGAGAATGTGGACACCATCGAAGGCGATGCCTTCGACGCCCTGAAAGCCCTGGCAGACGAGAAAGAAAAGTTCGACATCGTAGTGCTGGACCCGCCCGCACTCATTCCCCGCCGCCGGGACCAGAAAGCCGGTGAGCAGGCCTATGCCCGCCTGAACCAACTGGGGCTGCGCTTGCTGGAGCGTGATGGCTTGCTGGTATCCGCATCTTGCTCCATGCATTTGTCCCAGGAAAAGCTGATCGACATTATCCGGGGCAGCGGCCGCAAGATCGACCGGTTTGTGCAGCTGCTGGAGCAGGGCCACCAGGCGCCTGATCATCCGATCGTGCCGGGGATTCCGGAGACCGACTATATCAAGTCGTGCTTTGTGCGCTCTCTTACCGGGTTTTTGTGATTGCCGCCAGGGGAGAATGGCGGTAGAGAAGGGTGGGGTCTGACCCGTAGGGTCAGACCCCTTTGCATCCGTCAGGGTTGGTGGGCCAAGCCTTACCCCCGCAGCGACATAACCTGCCAGCCATTCGCAATAGCCGTCTTCTCCAGCGTCGGGTCCGGGTCCACCGCCACCGGATTCTCCACCTTCCGCAACAGCGGCAAGTCGTTGTGGGAGTCACTGTAGAACCAGGCTCCGTCCAGGCTCTCGTTATGGGCGGCCAGCCAGTCATTCAGCCGCACCACCTTGCCTTCCTGGAAGCTCGGCGTACCTGCCACTTCGCCGGTGAACTTGCCGTTTACCAGCTCCGGTTCCGTAGCAATCAGGTGGTCTACGCCCAGTAACTCGGCAATCGGTTCGGTAATAAATCGGTTAGTGGCGGTGATGATCATCAGCGTATGACCCTGCTCGCGGTGCTCTGCCAGCAGTTTCGCGGCCTTGTCTTGCATCATCGGCTGAACTTTCTTGGCCATAAAGGCTTCGCGCCAGCTTTCCAGCTCATCCATGCTGTGCCGGGTTAACGGTGCCAGTACAAAGCGCTGATAGTGGAAAACGTCCAGCTCGCCGTTCAGGTATTCCTCGTAAAAGCGGTCATTGGCCCGCTTGTACTCTTCGGCATCTACCATGCCTTCTTCCACCAGAAACTCACCCCATGCGTGGTCGCTGTCACCATTGAGCAGGGTGTTGTCCAGATCAAAAATTGCGAGCGTCAAGCCGTTTCCTCCCATCGTTACAGGCTTCGTAGCAAGGCGCACAGTCTAGCATGACCTGCCGCCAACGGCTCCGTTTGCCGAACCCTTGGGATTCTGTAAGAATGAGAGCAACTTGGACAATTTCCGCCGGTTACAAATTAACCGGCAGCCGACTTTAACGAGGACTGTGCCGTGATCGACTCAGACGGTTTCAGACCCAACGTCGGAATCATTCTGGCCAACCACAGGGGAGAAGTTCTCTGGGCAAGGCGAATAGGGCAGGACTCCTGGCAGTTTCCGCAGGGTGGTATCAAGCACAATGAATCACCGGAAGACGCGCTGTATCGGGAGCTTGGAGAGGAAATCGGCCTCAGTGCCAGCGATGTGGAAATCATCAGCTGCACCCGGGGCTGGCTGCGATACCGTCTTCCGCGAAGGATGGTACGCCACAACTCGCACCCCGTTTGTGTGGGGCAAAAACAGAAATGGTTCCTGCTGAGGATGTTATCGCCAGACGCGCATGTACGCGTGGATGGCACGGATTCACCGGAGTTCGACGGCTGGCAGTGGGTAAGCTACTGGTATCCGTTGGGGCAGGTGGTCTCATTCAAGAGAGAAGTATACAGACGTGCGCTGAGAGAACTGGCTCCCAGACTGTTCCATAACATGGAACAGTGGCATCGGAGTGAGCAGAACCGGCGTTGAAGGAACATCAGAAATGACGGACTGACTCCATGCTGAGCATCCTGCGAAGTCTAGTACAAGAGGTGAACAGCGCCCGCGATCTGAACGAGGCGCTGGATATCATCGTATCGCGGGTGCAGAAGGCTATGAACACCGAGGTCTGCTCCGTTTATCTGCTCGACCCTGCCTCCAACCGCTATATCCTGATGGCCACCGAAGGCCTTTATAAGGATTCTGTGAGCAAGGTCAGCCTGGCCTACTCCGAAGGCCTGGTTGGCCTGGTCGGCTCCCGTGAGGAGCCTATCAACCTTGAAGATGCGCCTTCCCATCCGCGCTACCGCTACTTTCCTGAAACCGGTGAGGAACGATTCCGTTCCTTCCTGGGTGTGCCCATTATCCACCACCGTCGCGTACTTGGTGTGCTGGTGGTACAGCAGCGGGAAAGCTCCCGGTGCTTTGATGAAGGGGAAGAGGCATTCCTGGTCACCGTATCAGCCCAACTGGCCGGGGTGATCGCCCACAGTGAAGCCACGGGCGCGATCAGTGGCTTGTCGCTTACCGGTGAAGAAACCCAGGACGTCAGCTTCAACGGCGTGCCCGGCGCTCCGGGTGTGGCCATTGGCACTGGCGTAGTTGTGTATCCGGCGGCAGACCTGGATCTGGTGCCCGAGAAGCCCACCGAGGAGATCGAGCAGGAACTGGCGCTGTTCCAGTCCGCCGTGCAGGCAGTACGGGAAGACATCGAACGGGTAGCGAACCGGCTCGCGTCCCAGCTGCGCCCGGAAGAGCAGGCACTGTTCGACGTGTATCTGCGCATGCTCAGCGATGAAGCACTGCCCGGCGAGGTGGTCAACAAGATCCGCGAAGGCATCTGGGCTCAGGGCGCCCTTAAGCAGGTGGTTCAGCAGTACATCCGGCATTTTGAAATGATGGACGACCACTACCTGCAGGAGCGGGTGGTGGATATCCGGGATCTCGGCCGCCGCCTGCTGTCACATTTGCAGGAAGGTGAGCAGAAGCACCTGGAATATCCGGAGCATACAATACTGGTCAGTGAAGAAATCACTCCGGCCATGCTCGGGGAAGTGCCCAAAGGCCAGCTTGTGGGGCTGGTATCCGTAAAAGGCTCCAGTAACTCCCACGTGGCCATCCTGGCCCGGGCCATGGGTGTGCCAACGGTGATGGGCCTGGTGGACATCCCGGTGAACCAGCTGGATGGCAGGGAACTGATTGTCGACGGTTTCGAAGGGCAGATTTTCGCCTCGCCCTCAGCGGATCTGAGGGCCTTCTACCAGGCTATTTGCGATGAAGAAAACGAGCTGATTCGCGGCCTGGAAGCCCTGCGGGACAAACCCTGTGAAACCACCGACGGCCACCGGGTCGCGTTGCTGGTGAATACCGGCCTGATGACCGATGTATTGCGGTCGCTTTCCCATGGCGCCGAGGGTATTGGCCTTTACCGCACCGAAGTGCCGTTTATGATCAAGGATCGCTTCCCGTCCGAGCAGGAGCAGCGGGAATACTATCGGGAGCAGTTGGAAGCCTTCGCCCCCAACCCGGTTACTATGCGTACCCTGGACATTGGCGGCGACAAGGCCCTGACCTATTTCCCTATCCAGGAAGAAAACCCGTTCCTGGGCTGGCGTGGCATCCGGGTTACCCTGGACCACCCGGAAATCTTCCTGGTGCAGGTGCGGGCCATGCTCAAGGCCAGCGAGGGCCTGAACAATCTGCAGATCATGCTGCCTATGATCAGCAATATCTCCGAGGTGGAGGAGTCTCTGCACCTGATTTACCGGGTCTATCACGAGGTTCGGGAAGAAGGTTACGACATTCACATGCCCAAGGTGGGCGTGATGGTGGAAGTGCCGGCTGCGGTGTACCAGATTCGCGAACTGGCCGAGCGGGTGGACTTCCTGTCGGTAGGCTCGAACGACCTTACCCAGTACCTGCTGGCGGTGGATCGCAACAACCCCCGGGTGGCCCAGTTGTACCATTCTTACCATCCGGCTGTGCTTCAGGCGTTGGTGCGTATCGCCCAGGATGCCCATTCTGTTGGCAAGCCGGTGGGCATCTGTGGTGAGCTGGCGGGCGATCCTGGTGGCGCGTTGTTGTTGATGGCCATGGGTTACGACTCTCTGTCTATGAACGCTGCGAGCCTGCCCAAGGTCAAATCAGTGATTCGCAGCATCGACAGGGAGTGGGCCATCCGGTTGCTGGAAGACGTGCTGTTACTGGACTCTCCCCATGTGATCAAAAGCTGTGTGGACCTCGCCATTCGTAATGCCGGCTTTGGCCGTTACTTGCGCCCGGTCAAGTCCTCACCCGCGGCACTGGCCGATCAGGCGGCAACCTGAGCCAACCCGTTTATAGGGTGCGCACTCTAGAATCCGCTGTTAGGTTAGAGGCGTAAATTCAGCAGCAGTACCTGAGAAGGATGGCCGATGACACACTCAACCGAACTCAAGCCGACACCCAGGATCGGCCTCGCCCTTGGCGGGGGCGGGCCTCTGGGCGGTATTTATGAGATCGGTGCCCTGCGAGCCCTGGATGAAGCGCTGGACGGCCTCGACTTCAACAATGTGGATGTCTACGTAGGCGTGAACTCCGGCTCCTTTGTGGCTGCGAACCTGGCCAACCAGGTGACCACCGCCCAGCTGTGCCGGATCTTTGTGCGTAACGAAGCCGAAGTACACCCCTTCCACCCGGAAGTGTTCTACCGCCCGGCACTCCGGGAATACGGTAACCGCTTGCTGGCCGTGCCGAAGCTGATCTCCACCGCTATCAGCCGTTTCGTCAACAATCCCTACGACCAGAGCCTGCTGGAAGCCATGACCATCCTGGCCCAGGCGGCCCCGGCGGGGCTGTTCGACAACGAAGGTCTTCATGATTACCTGCGCCGGGCGTTCACCATGCTGGGGCGCACTAACGACTTTCGGCAACTGAAGCACCGGCTGTACGTGGTGGCTGCAGATGTAGAAAGCACCGAAGCCGTGTGTTTCGGGGCGCCGGGTTTCGACCACGTGCCCATTTCCAGGGCGGTACAGGCCAGCACGGCGTCTCCAGGCTTGTATGTGCCGGTAGACGTAGATGGCCGGTACTATGTGGACGGCACCCTGAGAAAAGGCCTGCATGCATCCGTCGCTTTCGAGGATGGTGCGGACCTGATGCTGGCGGTTAATCCACAAGTGCCCATCGATGCCAGCGCCGCCGTGCGGGCAGGCACCATGCAGCCGGGCGATCTCACCCGCTCGGGCATGCCCAACCTGCTGTCCCAGATGTTCCGCACCATGGTTTATTCGCGAATGCAGTCGGGCATTGCCCAATACGCACGGGATTACCCGGATAAAGACATCCTGCTGTTCGAACCCACCCGGGACGATGCCAAGCTGTTCTTCTCCAACGTATTCAGCTTCCAGAGCCGGCGCATGGTGTGCGAACACGCCTACCAGATGACAAGGCGGGACCTGCTCAGCCGGGCCGATGAACTGGAGCCAAAACTGGCGAAATACGGCATCAAACTACGCCGGGACCGCCTGGAAGACGAGCAGCGCACCATCTCCACCAGCCTGTATGGCGAGCTGTTACCGCTGTACGTGGCCAAGGGCCGCAAGAAGCAGGCTGAGAAGGGCAAACTGGCCAGCGGGATCAGTAACGTTACCCATTTGTTTTCCCGGGCCCAGTAGGGCCTGTGACTCTTTTGTCCTTTGATCGATAGTCAGATACCGGGAGCAAGCTGCGGGAAGTAGTAAGGTTCCGCATGTTCCGGGATTTCCCATTTCAGAGGGGATCGACTGCTGGTTTCACTCAACAGCCCATCGTCTTTCAACTGCTTGATGAGCCTTCGTGCTGTACGGCTTTCGGAAGCTCCGGTCATTTCGAGTGCGGTGGAGCGTTCGAGCGCGCCCTGAATGAAGGCCTGGAACAGAATCTGTGAAGCTTCCGGTTTCAGTGCTCCGTCAACGCCCGGAATTCGGCCTTCATTTCTCGCTTGAACATAACTGCGAATGCGTTTCTGCATACCGCCAAGATCAAGCAAGCCGGCCGGTCAGTTTGGCGGCTTCACGGTTCAGCGTGCTGGCAAGGTCCAGAAGCTCGTGCTTAATCAGCGCCTCTTCCTGCGGTACGAACGGGGCCAGGTCCATAAATGAAGTCATACACAGTCCTTGGTATATTCTGGTCGAGCTTTGTCAGGAGTGTCCGGTTTAATTTCCGCTTTGAAAGTTCCACAATGCCACAGTGAGCGCCCATAAATAAAGGCTTTGGTGTGAGTCGGTCGCAGGAAAGAGCTGCTTTTTAGGCGTTAAATGTCCGGTTTAAAGTCCGCTTTCTGAATGGCTGCCTGGCAAGCTGGCACAAAAAAGGCCGGACGGGATAACTCCCTCCGGCCTTTTGCTTACCTGACTGTCGGCTTAAAGGATATACCGGCTCAGGTCTTCGTCTTCTGCCAACTCGCCCAGTTTCTCGTCGACATAGGCGGCGGTGACTTCGAACACCTCGGTTACCTTGTCGCCGGCATCGTACGACAGGCTTTCCAGCAGGCGCTCCAGTACCGTATGCAAGCGGCGGGCGCCGATGTTTTCGGTGGTTTCGTTCACTTTGTAGGCCACTTCCGCAATACGGGCAATGGCATCGTCTGCAAACGTCAGCTTCACGCCTTCGGTGCCCATCAGGGCTTCATACTGCTGCACCAGAGAGGCGTCCGGCTCGGTCAGGATGCGCTTGAAGTCGTCCGGGGTCAGCGCTTGCAGCTCTACCCGGATCGGCAGGCGGCCCTGTAGTTCCGGAATCAGGTCAGAGGGCTTGGACAGGTGGAACGCACCGGAGGCGATGAACAGAATGTGATCGGTACGCACGGCGCCATACTTGGTGCTTACGGTGCTGCCCTCGATCAGCGGCAGCAAGTCACGCTGTACGCCTTCACGGGAGACGTCAGACGAGGTGTTCTCGGAACGCTTGGCCACCTTGTCGATCTCGTCGAGAAACACAATGCCGTTCTGCTCAACGGCCAACAGCGCTTTCTGCTTGATCTCTTCCTCGTTCACCAGCTTGGCGGCTTCCTCGTCCTTGGCCAGTTTCAGGGCATCTGCCACCTTCATCTTCCGGGTATTACGCTTGTCGGAAGACAGGTTGGAGAACATGCTCTGCAGCTGGTTGGTCATCTCCTCCATGCCGGGAGGCGCCATAATCTCAACGCCGGCACTACTGCTGCGCAGGTCAATCTCGATTTCCTTGTCGTCCAGCTCACCTTCCCGCAGTTTCTTGCGGAACATCTGGCGAGTGGCGGAATCGTTGCTGGTGCGCTGGCTGTCTTCGTTGAAATCCCGCGCCGGCGGCAGCAGGGCATCCAGAATGCGGTCTTCGGCCGCGTCCAGGGCACGGTTTTCGTGCCGTTTCATCTCCTTCTCACGGAGCATCTTCACAGCCATATCCGCCAGGTCCCGGATAATGGACTCCACATCCCGGCCCACATAGCCAACTTCCGTGAACTTGGTGGCTTCCACCTTCAAGAAGGGAGCATCGGCCAGCTTCGCCAGGCGGCGGGCAATCTCGGTTTTACCCACACCGGTGGGGCCGATCATCAGGATATTCTTGGGGGTAATCTCGTCACGCAGGCTGCTGTCCAGCTGCATCCGGCGCCAGCGGTTACGCAGGGCAATGGCCACGGCACGCTTGGCTTCCTGCTGGCCCACGATGTGTTTGTTAAGTTCGTGAACGATTTCACGGGGAGTCATTGCAGACATGGTCGCTCCGGTCAGTCTTTGATGGGCAGCACTTCCAGAGTGCGGTTCTGGTTGGTGTAGATGCAGATGTCGCCGGCAATCTCCAGCGCCTTCTCTGCAATCTCGTGGGCGCTCATATCGGTATTCTCAAGCAGTGCCCGCGCCGCCGCCTGGGCAAAGGCCCCGCCGGAACCAATGGCAATCAGGCCCTGTTCCGGCTCAATCACATCACCGTTACCGGTAATAATCAGCGACGCAGTCTTGTCGGCGACGGCCAGCAAGGCTTCCAGCTTGCGCAGGGCACGGTCACTACGCCAGTCTTTGGCCAGCTCCACCGCCGCGCGGGTGAGGTTGCCCTGGTGTTTCTCCAGCTGGGCCTCAAAACGTTCAAAAAGGGTAAAGGCGTCTGCAGTGCCACCGGCAAACCCGGCAATAACCTGGCCGTTGTACAAACGGCGCACTTTGCGGGCGTTCCCTTTCATGACGGTGTTGCCCAGAGAAACCTGGCCGTCACCTCCCATGGCGACTTCGTCGTCCCGGCGGACGGAAACTATGGTAGTCATTTTGGCTCCAGTTGCCTGTATCAAATTTTCATTTTGGTTTTATGGAGACGTTTTGCGGTAATTCAAGTGGCGTTTGCCGGAGAGCGGGCTTGGGAGCGGTTTGTTTGAGCCGAAGGTCGCGCAAGAGTTTGCGGGCAGGTTTGGGGGAGGCTTTCCAAAAATGTGCGGAGCCATGGATGGCGGAGCAGAAGCGCCACATGGATGATGGGATGAACACCTCTTGTTGAGATCGGCGTCAAAGCGCCACTATTAGATGTGCAAAATCAATAGGTCAACAACAAGAGGTGTTCAGATGAACGTTACCCTAATCGGAATCGACTTGG